>Ga0123357_10003134_pt1 | contig 18783 bp, 10 predicted proteins | sample TergutEmb28metaG_FD_89873 | JGI IMG/M metagenome (GOLD analysis project Ga0123357, IMG submission 89873) | Embiratermes neotenicus P4 segment gut microbial communities from Petit-Saut dam, French Guiana - Emb289 P4 | ecosystem: Host-associated > Arthropoda: Insects > Digestive system > Gut ...
ATATCTGACATAAAGACAGTTTACAATTCATTTTGTTATTAAGATCCATGTAATGGAAGAAACTATTCCCATGACGTACACTTCTCATTGCTTGGCATCCTTTTCTTGGACATCTCATAACGGTACACTGTTCCCTCAAATTAATCTTCTTTTATTCTGCATAACACTTCCACACTTCTTACAATTCACCACAGCTTCTACCGGATCATCCAATAGATTATGTTTGCGTAGAAATTGTACAGCCATTTCCTCACTACATATAACTGTTTTAAAGAATTCCACGTGGCTCTGCACTGCTCGCGGTTCCTTACATAAAAATCGTAAACAAGTGAACTGGGCTACGAAAATGACAGAACTGCACATCCAATGATTCCTGTACTTGTCCGCTAGGCAATTGCACTTGTGGTATGAGGGGTAGCGAGAGGTAGATCACATATTGGAAGGAAAATGGTGCGGTAGATCACATATTGGAACGAAAATGGTGCAGTAGATCACATATTGGAACGAAAATGGTGCGGTAGATCACATATTGGAACGAAAATGGTGCGGTAGATCACATATTAGAACGAAAATGGTGCGGTAGATCACATATTGGAACGAAAATGGTGCGGTAGATCACATATTGGAACGAAAATGGTGCGGTAGATCACATATTGGAAGAGCACCGATAACTCTATCAATATTACTAGTTGTACAAACTTTTTGGGCCTCATTTTGGGTAGCACACTATCCTGGAAAACACATATTGACCAGCTAAGTTCTAAATTAAATGCAGCATGTTATGTAATTAGACCTCTGAAATCTGTTATTTCTATAAAGAACTTAAGAACAATTTATTTTTCTTATGTGCATTCCATCATAGCTTATGGTATAATTTTCTAGGGTAACTCGCCCCACAGTGAAAATATTTTCAAATTACAGAAAAGAGCAATAATAATTATCACAAATGTTGATAACAGAGTATCATGTCGTGAATTGTTTAAAAAATTAAACATTCTCTCACTACATTCTCAGTACAAATTATCAGTATTATTGTTTGTAGTCAAGAATATAGACGAGTTTATATCCAACTCTGAAGTTCACTCTATTAACACTCGACATAGGTCGGACTTCTATCCGCCATCAATAAAACTGACAAAATATAAAAAAGGAGTTTATTACTCTGCAATTAAAATTTTCAATCATTTACCCCAAACTATCAAACTTGGAATGTAAAAAAAATTTAAATTAGCTCTAAAAAGGTTTCTTTTGATGGGTTCATTTTATACACTTGATGAATATTTTGATTGGATTTCTAGGAGTGATCTTGGTACTTTTACGTAACTTTATATAAATTTTATACAAATTTTAAATATAAATAATTTTATTCCCAACAACTTTAATTCGTAATCTATCCTTAAATTACTTATGTTTATTTCCTCCAATGAACTGTTATGTAGTTTTACTTTCTCTTATGTGTAGTATAGTAATTACGCTGGCAAATTATTTATATTATTAATGTGTGATTGACTTGTGTTGGATTGTTCTATTTTTGTTCTATGACAGATGCTTGCTATAGCATACACATCGTGACATTTTATATTGTATTCATATCTATGTTGACTATTCCTATATATCTCCACAGATAATTATATTTATGGAATTTGTATATAATTGGTTGAGAATAGACTCTAAGGAAATTAAAAATATGAAAGGTTTCTGGTAGGAGGCCTGTGAACACGTAAGATACATAATACAAAAGAAGAAATATGTAATTTCACAGCACAAATCTCCAAGTCTTCATATTTGCAAAATTCAATCATCTCAACAGTTGAAAACAATAAAGTTTCATGAACAAATATGCTTACTCCACCATATTTATGGCTTTTTCTACAATATTTAGCCCCAAGGTTATAATATTTAATACACATACTATTTATTTCATGGTCACGTAGATGGTGTTCTGTGAAACGTAATATATGAGGAAAATCGGTTGTCCAAAAGTATAACAACTCGTCAATTTTGTTATATAATCCCCTAATATTTTGATGAAATACTATTAAATCAGCATTATTATTCCTGTTGGGAGGATTGGCATTTCGTGGTGGATCCTTGTTTGTACTAAATGTATCAATATTCTGTTTCACAATTCTTGAGTCCTTTTTTATTTGTTGGTTATTATTGTCGTTATTATAAATTGATGTGAGAGTAGCATTATTGTTATATTCAAAGTTCCTACCATTATTACATCCCTGTTGCTTTGTAGCCATAAGAGTAAAACACTTATATACAGCCTTATCAGGCTTTATACTCATAAAAAATCGTTACTTCTTGTGTTAGGAAGCCTCTTTGGTCTACTAGATGTTCAAATTCCTTGGTTATAAGAACCCATTTGATCTTCGTTTCTTCCTTTGTTAGCAGTGACCACATGATCTTCACTTATAACTTCGGGGATACTGTTGATGCGGCTAGAATCATTGTGGGTAGTTCTCCATTTCAAGATGGTAGGCTGTTTCTTCTTGGCTTCAAATAGCTGAGATATTTTTTGAGACATCAATTTTACTACTTTGATCTTACCAGTAGCATTAAGGTGGAGCCCATGTTGTGTGAAGTCTTCTCTGATGGTTTCAACATTTAATATTCTCACATTATCCTTATTTTTCATGATTTTATGTAATTTCCTGTTAATATCTGCGCCTCATTGTTAATAAATGATGTAATCAATAAATCATGTCTATGTGGGGCTGCTACTATCATAACTTTTGTGTTCTTTCTTTGATTTACAAAATCATTCAGGTACTTGAGACCCTTCATTGTTTCGTTTCTATTAATATCATTAGAGCCTCCCCAAATTATTATAGCATCTGTATTTGAAAACCCGGCTGTTTCATTCTTTAATAATTTCGTAATATTCTGTAATCTTGATCCTGGCATTATTGTTCCTGTAACTTAATATTTGGGACCTAAGTACTTCTTAAGTTCACTGGCACAACCACGCCTATGACTATCACCAATCAATAAAATTTTCATTTTCCTTCTTATTGGAGAGCTTATGGCTTTATTGTGTTTCAAGAATATATTTTTCTTGATGTGATGATTCTTAATGTGATGGTTCTCTATGTTACTTGGTAATTCTAGGTCATTTTGGAGGTTATGGAGTGCATTAAAGCGCTTTGTAATTGGTATCACTGGTATAGGCAGTTGTTCTGCTGTTGTTCTATTAGATTTTCTAGATTTGTCAGTGACTACCTCCCAGTCGTTAATTGGGTTGCTACCCACATGTGAATTACTTCTATCATTGGACGTTCTTGCTGACGTAAGACCCTTATAGGGGTTTAAATCTTCTTGGAGCAGCTGGATTATTTTCTTCGTTGTTATCAGTTCTTCAGTTAATTCTTCAAATTCAGATTTATACTTAAAACAAGAATTGTACCTAAACAGCTGATTTACATCACTTATTTTACAATTATTAGTAGCCAACTCATAGTTACTAGACAATCCTTCTGCCATGTTTATATTAGGTATGTATTAACACTAGACAGCTACACGTTTCAACCATCATGCAGTCATCTAGGCTCTACAACTTATACAAGATAGTAGTTTCATTTTGTGTCAACACATATTTGTATTTTTGGAGATTTAGATCTTGGTCTTTAGATTAATGCGTACAAATATGTGATTGAAATATTATTAGAGGAAGTAATTATTAAATAGATAAAGTCTCAGAAGATTCCTTCTAGGTGATTAGTAATAATGCTGATTAACAAATGAAATTTATGTATAAAATCTATAGAAGTTGCTATTAGGCATATAAATTTGTATTAGTAGCATAAGCAGAATGAGGGAATTCTCTTTCAAACAAAAAAGTGTGTACATCAGTCAACATAGGATCTGATGATAAGTACTGTCAGAAGGTTTAGAAGAACATCAGTACCATATTTGGATAATAGGTGGCTTTTTCCATATCATTGCCATCTGTGAAATTTAGAGTTGTTTGTGTGGTGCCATGTTAACAGTAGTATACCTTTACTGCACATGGATAAGAAATGGGATGTGTCTGAAGACTAATGTGGAGGAGTATATACTGTTAAACAACCTATTATTAAGTTGTATATAGTAATATTAATTACTTTAAACAACTGGACTACAATGATGCCTAATGACAGTCTGAAAATAATCCAGCTAGGTAAGAATGTGTTAAATTTATATTGTTTTGATGATTTATTTTGAATGATTTCTTGCCATCTACCAGGTAAGTAGCTACAGAAAACCCAGTAGTAGAATAACTGTGAAACAAAATACTAGTGTTTGTGTTTTTCGATGTGTAGCAAGTAATTGCAGGCCAAGTGCCATCTGATTGTTCAGTCTTGTACTGTTGCCTTTGTTGTTGACGGGATACTGTCCAGTCTTGCATCTGTTGGGCAACGTACACTATAAAACACTGTCTGATTCATTAGCCTATGATGGGTAGAACATAGAACATTGCAGCTTTGGGAAATCACCAAGTTTCCTTCATCTTAAGTGATGAGAACTCTAAAATAAAAACTGCCATTTCACATGTTTGTACTATATATATATATATATATATATATATAGTTTTATATGTTTAATTGTGTGAATATACATTTTGGTAGATCTTTTGTGTGTGCAAAATGTCACACCTGGAAAGTCATGCTTTTCATGCACAAACTTTTGTACACAAGAAAAATGAAGTTACCAGCCAGTGAAACATAGATCTCATCCAGCTGTCTACAAACTTCTCAGGTGTTGCCTTATAATTGAATCTGTGATTTAGTTCGAAGTTTTGCATTTATTTTTACTGTATTACATTTTGCATGGATGCCTTTTTATGTGCCTCTCACACTGAAATTCACAAGTTTCTTACAGAGTATAATAAAATAATGTAGACTCTGACATTGTCACTGAATACTATTTATCAATATAAGAACTCAAGTTGTATTGGACAAATCTGTGCAAGATTTCACTGCCCTTTGACTGTTTATGTCATAGAATCAAACAACTGTCTGCACCAGCTACTGGAAAAAATAAGCTAACTGCATATTGATAGTTGGATATATGATAACATAATGGTTGTCCCTTGAATATGCACTAAAATTAAACAGCACTTGGATACACACTTGCACTAACCAAATGTGGACAAAACACACACAGTTGAAGTATATAGTTATAATAACAATAAAAGCAGTAGATATGAACCACATTTATTGATGTTCAGGAATTTGGAAGTAGCATTTCCAAGTGGCCCAAACCCCCCTACCTTGCTTTTAAAAAAGGAAATGTATTTGCAAAAATGTATACACATGAGTATCCACGTTTAGAAGTATGTCATATCAAGGCATATCCTTTGCTTCATATCTAACAACAATTCCATTTACATTGGATGTACCTTTTATAGTAATGCATCATTGTGTTATGAAATTATTGAATTATGGAAAATACTCTGTTTATGGACATTACAATATAGAACTAGTATATTACGTGGAAGGTTGGAAAATGTGTGTCTGTAATGCACCAGTAGTGTCTTATGCAGTGAAGTTCCTGAGATGTTTAAACTTTATTACCCTTATCTGTGTAAAGTTTCTTAGATGTGTCTGGATATCTGCACAAAATGCTTTTGTAGTTTCCGCTGTTCTTTGTGAGAAAATCGATCATCATTTACATTATTCGGATAGTTACTTCAAGAAATGTAGGTTCATCCATGGCTGTGAGATCTGCTATGCTTGATTTTTCTTGAAACCAGAACTCTCTTTTCTTTTCAAGTTAACATTTCCAACAACACAGCACAATGTCTTATTAATTTAAAGGTACAGTGTACCCCCATGTTACAGATGTTTTATTTATGGAATTTTATTAAATATGACGTGAAAACGTCATGAAATTTATGATAAATTTACCCTCATAGAAAACTGTGATAAATATTAAACATTTATTTTAAACACAAAATGCAAAACAGATCTTGCCAAAACAAATTTTCTTTTAAGAAATTCAGCTTGTCTATGTCAGTGAAGTATATATATTATTTCTAATGTGTAAAAAGTGTGTTTTTATTACAACTGTGGATGGAACAAATTTTCTGTAGGAATTAAACTTATAATAAGGGTATTATATTACAGTAGGATATGCATTACAGAATTTTATAAAACAGAAACATTTTCACCAACACACCCCTTCCGCAATGTAAGGCATGCTGTAACCAAAGATGCACATACTGGTTGTTTACACTTAGCTACCAGCACTTCCCTCATCATCCTACCTTATCTTGATCAGATGTGTATAGCCTCTGTAAGTATTATATAATTTTTATTCGGTGGTTATAGTCACTGTATTTTTTTTTTACCTTGTTCTGTGTTTGAATTTGACGTCCCAGAGAAAAGAAAGGTATTTGTGTCTCAAGAATTTCAAAGAATGAGCTACTAGCACCCAGTCTGTGAGTTGGAAAATAGGAAAAGCAAGAGTAATTACCTCAGAGTAGTTTGTTATGTTATTAATGTACAAATTGTTAACTCAGACTTTCTGTAAGACCTGAAGCTTTCATAGTGAATAAACGCACTAATCCTTCTCAAGCTGTCACCCACATCAATGTGGAATTAACACCTTCATGTGCAGCAGCTGCGCTGCTAGCATACCTTTGCTCCCAGCTATTTGTAGCAGTAATTGTACAGTTGACAGTGTTTTACCTGTTGCTTTATTTCACAATAACATTCATACATTGTCGGTTTTAACCTTTATTGTCCAGCCTTTAAATCCTCATGCAGCTGCTGATGGCCAGTTATTTTTGTTTTTAAATGACCATGTCTGCACCAGCATGGGGTAGTGTTTTCCCTTTTGTCTACAAAGCCACATGGAATGGGATGTGGATGACCCGTTCAGCTAATAATGGTTAACATACCTTTAGGGCGTGCTTTGCTGCTGTTTGTGTTGTGTTACCATGTATTATATGTTCCTGAGTCATGAAGAATGCCACAGATTGGGCAAACTACCTAGCTTCACTGATTTTCTTGTTAAAGTTTAACTCTTCAGCGCAAGATTTCAGGTTCTCACAGTGGGGTCACTGATGATTCACATCTTCTGGGATGTTATGCAACATCCAGTGGCAGAGAGTTACAGACATTTCATAGGCGGCAATACATTCATTTGAAATGTCAGTAACTACTTACCACTGCATATTGTATAACACTGTAGAAGACTTGATCTTCAAACTCACCACCTTTTTGACTGTGTTGTTATGGTGGTTATGGCAAACTGCTGAAGCAACTGTTCTGTCTGAAGGGTCCTGAGATGGCAGTAAATGTGAAAGTATGACATTGGTAATTTTGTCCATGGTGATGAGATGCTTACTAAAGACAGAGGAATGCTGTTTTCAGTTTCATCATCTTACTTGTATTATATAATTACAGACACAGTTTGTATGAATGTGGCAAAAGTGACTGGTGCTAAGGAAATTGCATTTCATGCAAGTAACACAATAATTATTATTATTCTGATTATTTTACATTTTTTCTCACCTATTAGTTATTAGGTGGAAGTCTTCTGTTAAGTCCACATCATCACAAGTGATCAAAGTGATTTACCCAGGCACTTTACAAATGATGTGTGCAGAGCTCATTGGTGTGATATTCTTGAGCTCTCTGGCCAGTGGGTGACCTGGAAGCAACTTAAAGTTCTGATCTAATCCTTTCTTAATTGTTCTTTATGCTACAGTTATTACTGGCACATTTTTGTCCTCACTTTCCACATCCTGCTGACCTTGATCCCCAGGTCTTTGTACTTGCTTAGTTTTTCAGTTTCTTTTGTGTTAATGTTTGAATCATGTCATGTGGTTATATCGATCAGTAGGCAAGTCTTCTGTTTTTTATCATGCAGTGCTATATCAGGTTAGTTCACTAGTATTGTTCAATCTGTGATAACTGGTACATCCCACATAATAGTAGAACCATTGATATTTGTGACCCTGGCAGGTATATGTTCACAGTACCTATCAGTAACCTGTAACCCCTATGTTTACGTATCATCCAGTGGATGTAACCAGCCATCTTATTGTGTCTATTAGTGTACTCAGATGGTTCAATTGTTGTGCATCCTGCAACAGTATGTTGTTTTCTGCCTTATAGCACATTCTGAATTTGCTATCAACTGGTTGCTACATGGTGTTCCTGATGATAACACATATTGAGTGCTTGGTCTTGGGCGACTATTATCAAAATCTCAGTTTCTCCTTTTAGGCCTGGGCTACATAACCACACCAGGGAATTTTCTTTATCTACTGGTGGTCTTCCAAGGTCCTGGTAGAATTGTCCATGCATTGGTTTCCTCTAAACTTCTATCTTCTCATTTTCAATGCTGGACTTAAGTTTATTCATGATAGTTTGGGCAGCAGTTTCTTGTGTCATATTTTTGCTTTATTAGATTAGCTTCGTTTTGTAGGGAGTATTTGTTTTTCCCAGCATCATATTCTTGCACAAATCTGGTATGTCGATATTTCCCTTGCTTAATGTACTTGCTGAGACCAACAGTAGCAGCATTATATGCGGACTCCAGTGTGATTAATCTGTGTCCACCATTCCATTTTTGATGTAGAGTCTATTAACATCTGCCTTCAGGCCGTGGATACCTGCAATAGGTAGAAGCTTTCTTGTTTTTCAGTCTATCTTCTCAATTTCTTTTCTTAACCAATTGCTTATTCCAAAGCTGTGAACTAGGAATGGTATAGCTAAGGTCTGATTATATTAAGTACATCTCCCTGACAGTGACTATCCAGGTGTGAAGTGGGCTGTCGAATGCTTTCATGGAATCAGTCTATACTATTCATCGATGCCTTGGATGTTTGTTCAATATCTTGTAATCAGTCCATGCTATACATAGATGCCTTGGCTGTTTGCTCACAAATGATGTAATCATTAGTGAACAAATGTTGTCGTTGTTATTGTTGCTGCTGCTGTAGCGATGGTGGTGGCAGATTGAGTTCCAAGTACATACATATTACTCCAGGTTGTGACTGCTAACACCAGCTTTCTGCCATACACCACCCTTACATTTAGATGTGTGCTGTAAATCCCATGCGATATATATATATATATATATATATATACACACACACACACACACACACACACACACTCTGACAAACCATGGTCACAATAATCATTCTTTCTTCTCCTCTGCCCTGTGTACTGTTTTCCCTTTTTGGTTTTCCCACTTACATTTTATGTTGTATAAAAACTTACCTAAACATCATAACTCTGCACACTAAGTAAAATGAATTAATTTCTTGTATGCAGTTTCCTTGCCACTTATTGTTCAGAAGTTCTTCTCACCAAAATGTATTTCATGCACTACCTCCCCACATAATGGGCATCCTGCTTTTTCAAACCCCCCCCCCATTTGCTGTCAATTTCTGAATTCCCAATCTAAACCAAATTATTCTGCTGCTTTCCTTCAGAGTACAACAGACCTCTTCTCTCTCGTTTTTGCAGAACTCATCTGTGTATGGCATTGCTTCTAGATTTCAGGTTGTATGATTTTCACTTTAACACTTTACATTGTTTTCTCATCCTACACTTTCTGCACCAGTTCCTTCTACCATCTTACTCTCTGTAAATACTTCATAAAGAAATGGAATAAAAGAAAAAATTGCTGTGAACCTACATATATTCAACGAATCGCAAAATTTTGATACATGCACCATCTAGTGAGAAGGAAAACTACATGCTCACTTATCAACTGGAGAGATGTGCAGTAATGCAATACAGCACTAAATTAAGCCATTGTATCATGTTCCAGGATATAAAGATACTAAGCAAAACATAATGATACATGGAGTGACTTGTTAAGGAGGCAACAGAAGTATGCCTACACCCACACGACACAAAGAGGAAAACGGCTCAAACTAAGCCATGTATGGAACAGCATCAAAGGGCACAGACATAGTTAAGACTATAAATATCCATATTGAAGACAGAGGTGAGAAGACCAGCATAACTAAGCATTAAATCTGCACAAGTTACAATAGTGTCATGGACAGTCAGCTTCAACAACAATGGATGAATAGCAGTGGACAGGTAGGGGATCATTCTGCAGGTTATGCAACAGGCTGCTTGACTTGAATATGCCCTCCTGTTGCTCACCACATCAAACAGGAAGAGGCAGTGCAATGACAAATATGTAAATGGTCATTCCCCACGTGCCAGATACTTCATCTCAAAAATGTTGGTTTTTATCTCAGCTTTGATGCAGCAATTGCCTGACAGGATTTTCATAAACCTGGCCTTTTATTTATTCTCTTGTACAAGTCTCTTTGAAACTAGCCTTTCCTCTACTCTCTGGCATAAGTCATCTTTACATGATCAAAAAAAGACAGAATGCAGTAGTAAAAGTAATAACAACACTACAGACATTGAGACATGGTAATGATATCACTTTATGATGTTTAAAAACACACATAAGGGGAACAAAAATAATATATGTAAATGCAACATATAATACCGAGCACCAAAAAAAAGTGAACAGTTCATAACAGTCACATCATGACATATTCAGACACAATAAATATATCTTTCAGACATTTAAAATTAAGGTAACAGTGTAGATTCAGTACTTTCTGACACAGTTTTCCTGTCACAATTGTGGGAATGTATATTGTTTCCTCAAAGGCATATAAACTTTACTGCTGGTCTTAGAAAGCTTCACGTCTGATGCCCACTGATGCTCGGTGTTATTTTACTGCGACTTGATAAAACATGATTTCCTCCTTGCTGCATTGGACTTGATATCTTTCTCCGACGTGCTGCATGATGCAGAGTTGCTGCAGGTATGTTAAATGCTCTAGCTGCCGGTTTGATCCCCAACTGGCCCTGATGTATCAGTTCCAAGGCATACTGCAAAGTTAGGATTTGAAATGTGATTAAAATCTGAATTAACATGCAAGGCATACAGATTAAACTTAAGAAAAATGAGTGTATAATAATAAATAATGGCTTTATGTTGTGACACCTTTTCATTAATATGCAAGTTGCATTTCTTAGAATTCAGAGAAATAAGTGTTTTTAAAAATTCATACCTCAAAATTTTAGAAATGGTATTTAGTCCCACATAAGTTTGACCACAAGTATCAACTCCTATGCCCAGCAAATAAAGTCATGGAGAATTTAATTCATTTGAAGCTTATGCTTCTTAATTCCCCAAGCACCCTGATTAAACAAGGTTTTTCATAAGACCATAAAAATTTATGTGATATGCCATCTATCTCTTTGAAGTAATGATAAAACGTTTAAGGACTACAAATATCAACACATGTTCATACACAGACGCACAATGTTCTGCCTACAGCTGCAGATCTGCCTATAACAAAAAGCCTGTAAACTAATTATCAGCACTAAGAAATATGGCACACAAGATGATAAGAAACTGCAGTCTTTATGTGTTTAAGGTCAACTGTGTCTAGAATGAAAAATATATACACACAGAGTGTGCAAAATATTTTTCTCTCAATTTTATGACCATAACAATAAATATGAAGTTGGGTATGGCAGGTGGCTGCAAACAAATCTACTAGTGTGCTATGAAACTTCTTTATTTTCACCTTAAAGTAAGTGGAAATCAGGTTTTGCTTCCTCCAATTAAGTGAATTCAACTGGAACCAAATCAAAATTCCTTTGTGTTCAAACAGCGTACCTGAAGATCCTCTTTAGTATACCGTCGTCCAACAGGCTTTGGTCTTGCAGATGAAGGGGAAACAGGAACAGAAGCAATTGATATATTAGGTGGTGCTTCCAGTATCATCAGTGTCTCTCCATCCTCCAGTGCTGAAACATGTGCCACTTTTGTTGCTTCTTCAATGTTCTAGAATTTAAAAATAAAACATATAGGCAAAGTGAAGTATCAGGACAGTATTGTTACAATGTTGAATTAAAGTTTGAAATGACATCACAGCAAATATTCTGTGGCCAGACAGTCGCACAGAAATTTTAAATCCTAAGTTTAGGATACTATACAAACAGTTACAAACAGCTGGGATAGCTTAATCAGTGTAGCAGCTAGGTTGTGGGCTGGATGACTCAGGAATCTGGGTTGCTTCTGGGATGGGACAAGAAAATTTTCTCCTCTCTGAAAATGTCCAGACTTGGTCTAGGATTCTCTGGATCTGAATGTGTGTTATATTACAGAAAACACAAGCATTTTGAAGACTAAACGAATGAGGGAATGATACTGTAGAAACTACAAATGGTGAATGTCAACATAGTACAGAATTTATGTTGACATGGAACATGCTTGAATGTTGAACACCTTTTCAGCAGTTGTTGTGATATCCAACAACAGAGTTTTACTGAAAACCATTTTTGATGTGGATGGGACATGACTGGACAGCCAGGTAACATGTGGTTGTCTTATGCAAGTGACCCTGGCCATGAGCTAACACCCCATTCTGTGGACAAGCTGTAAGTTAAGGAATGAACTGCTTTGTGTTTGGTTAACTGTGTTTGTTTCTGCAGAATTAAAAATTTGTAATCTGATAACAGAAATTCTTTATTTTCATGTTTTCTATTTCAAATTATACCTTCTTTAGTTAGTGGTGTACAACAGACTAATAAATGGGGATCAGTACCAGACTTGCAGGAATGAATCCAGAGTCAACCAAATACCTAGCCACACTGTTTCAACTAATACCCCCCCAACAGTTATCTGGTATTACAATAGCTACTGAAAATGGTGTTCCCTAATATCCAAGCAAATTCCATACCAACATAAATTTGTGTTTAGTCTTCAAAGTGTGTGGTGCAGCACCTATTCTCTGTGCTAGCAAATGTCAGAATTTTCCTGGCTCAAGTTTCCTGGGACAACAACTGACAGTTTGACATTATGGATCCAAGTCTTATATGAATGACCGGGAGCGCTGATACCTCTTCCTACAGACAGTGGGTCTGGTTTTGCCACTCAGTGTGTAGAGCTCGTTCGAAACGTGATGGCACACGCGCAGAAACCAGATTTGGTCTTTCAGTGAAACGGACGAGTCCATTTAAATCGGCGGGGGTGTCAGTTCAGTCGACTGCTGGCAGTCAAGGAGTGCGGATCAGCGGACAGCAATTGTATAGACCGTGCTCCGTCGTCCAGTTTGAGGCTGCTGGCTACCCACTCCATTCGCATCTTTCCCCTTCACTTCCCCTCCCGTGCGTCACCGTGTGCCATCAGATTCCGAATGCGCTATACAACACATTTATATATCTTTAATGTTCTATGCAATTTACCCTGCAGCCAAAATCAGCTGATGACTGATGCACTGGAATTTTGAAAAATAAAATAAAAGATGAAGTTTAAAATGCCAAGATCGAGGGCTTGTGATTTAAATCGGGTGACTGAGTCACAGAACATGCAATTATATTTATATGTATATAAATGTAGTTGCAAACTGTGGTATGTTACAGTTGTATTCATGGTACAATCTTTAAAGAGAGTTCTTAAAATCGAACATAAATTATATGTAGCATCAGTCAGTGTCCCCCGTGAAAATGAAAACTTTTGGGTGTGCACCTGGCTCAGATTATACAATGCTGAATTGCAGGATGATTATTGAATGATGAAAGAGCTGGAATGAACCACTGTGGACTGACTGAAGGTACTACTGTGGAATTTGCCTGTAGGAACTGAGGAAAACCATAAAAGTAATCAGTCACAACAACCAGTCTTCAGGCTATACTTTAACCCAGGACGTCTTGAAAGATTGGAGAAGTTTTTACCACTCAGTCACCAATGTTCAGTCATAAGCTTGCTTTCTTCAAATGCAATTCTCAACACGATACATATATTCTTGAACATATAACACCATGACTGGACAAAGGGGGAATGTGCACAGCTGGCATGTGACAAATTTAAATCTACAACAGTTTACAGAAATGCAGAGTTCTTATCAGAGAGGTGGTCATGCAGTACACTCTGTTTTTGCATGACACAATGCACAATGACCACAAACTTGCTGTAACTGTACAAATAAAATGTCAGATAAATCACTTTATACGGTGCTGTACTTAAAAATGTATTAACACGTGTGGCAGAATAATGGCCATTATCCCAGAGAGAAATAGCTCAAATTAAACTAGCGACATGAACGTTTTGGATGTGTTTACGACTGTCAGATGGAATCAGAGAAAATATGGGTATAAAGGAAACAGTGTGCAGATAGACAGAGATACAATGTTGTATGGATATGCAGAAAAACTGAATGACACAAATGAGCAAAACAGATGGTAGTGACCAAATGCATGCCAGTTACAAGGATTCTGTGACATTACAACAGGAAAATTTTGAATAAAGTGATCTGGAATGATTAATATCATGGTGTTCAAGAATCACGAATATATGAAAAACTAGCATTTTAAATTAAACAGTACAGGGCATATGTTTACCTCAGTCAACTTGACCATATCTTGCTGGCCATCTGCATCAGCATTAGTCTCTTTCTCTGTTTCATCACCAATTCCTTCGTCTAAGCTGCAGAGAACAAGAAAAAAACTTCAAGAATCTAATGTAATGCAAGCACCTTCTAAGTTGAGCCCTCACTCTGTGGGCTGCAGGGGCTGCTTCCACAATATTGGGACCACGAGACATTCTACTGTACTGTCCCGAAAAACACAAAGTATGATAATCCCTCAGTACACAAGCCATCAGTTTGACTAGTAACATAGTCCACACAAACACAAAACACAAACTCTTTACGTTCATTTTTATTTTATACTGCATGTTTCAGTCCTACATACTGACTTATTATCAGGCAGAAAAACAGGTACAGAAGGAAAAGCACTACAGAAGAAGCGTCCCCTTCATGATCTGTCTGCTAAAAACAGATTAGATATTATTCCCAAAACAGGAATAATAAAAAGAGCAATAAAAACATGAAAATCAATAGAATTTTTCCATAAAATTTGCACTAAAATCCAAAATATCATAAATGTAGTCACACATGTTTCTGTGTATAGTACCTCCACTGTAAGGATATGAGCACATAACATACATAGTACTATAGTGGCACAATGCATCCTTTGTATGTTACATGTGGAACAACAGAATTCATAATACATAACTACACTTGTTGACACAATAATGCACAACAGCAAACATCTGACATTTAACACATGGATAATCGAGGTGGCTTCATTAGTACCAGCTGCGTACTCATATCCTTACAGTAGAGGTAACAATATACAAAAACATCTCTAAATACATTTATGATATTTTGGATTTTAGCACAAATTTTGTGGAAATATTCTATTGATTTTCCTGTTTTTATTGTTCCTTTTTATTATTCCTCTTTTGGGAATAATATCTCGTATATTTTTAGCAGACCGATTATGACAGGGAAGCCTCTTCTGTAGCGCTTTTCCTTCTATACCTGTATTTTTCTACCTGATGAAGGTCAATACGTATGACTGAAACATGTAGTAGAAAATAAAAACAAACATATAGAGTTCATGTGCTGTGTTTGTGTGCACTGTAGTGCTAGTGACTGACTGACTAACACAACAGGAAGATGATGGCCAAATTACATCCGTTTGAACTTTTGCTGATACAAGACACACAACTTAATATATATTTTTTAACATACAAGCCAATTTTCACTATATTAGCCTCCTCCTCCTTGTAAACCTATCAGTGCTCCTACCAAGTCTTCTCAGTTGTCATCAGTTCCCAAATCTTCTCAAGTGCACAGAATGACCTAGCATCACAGCATCCCTCACCATTCTTTTAACATTGTTGTGAAGTTTGCTCTTCTTGGCATTTATCATTTTGCATCAATTAAATCGTAACAAATTCTTGTGCATCAGATTTATGATAAGATGGTACCTAATTTTCATGCATTTCCCAACAGCATTAATGAGGCAACTACTGTTTATGCATAGGTAAATGGCAAACAGTGTTATTTAAATACCATAACTCAACATAAGTGTTTTTTTTTCTCATATCACTGTGTTTTAGCATGGTGAACTTTGTATCTGATACAACATGGAATACTGCTCAAACAGAGCAGCATACTTTGTCAGAATTATCACACAGTTTTATGAAAATTTAATGACATGGAAGAGACCTGTGTGCCCTGGATAATGTATTTATGCCATTGATACAGTGCCTAAGGAATAGTGAAATGAAATAATGTGTCTTAACAATATGCATTTTGAGCTCCATTAGTTGAATTGCTGGGAAATGCTTCAACCAACCTGTATTTCTGACATCCTGAAGCGCTTGAAAATGAACTGTCATTCAATTCTGGCAACATGTCCTGTGCTTCCTTCTGCACATTCAAACTATCAGTGAATTTTGATTCAGCTTGGCAGTTTGATATGTCACACTGAGAAGCCTCATCGACCTGCACACAGTTCACTGATGACTCTGTCCACGAAATGCTGGACAATCCTAGTCAACGATAAATGAATCAGTGTTCTGAAAACCCATTCTGATTACAGATTACACATCACCTGAATGGTTTGTGTCCTTCACACAATGGTGGTTTGTTATCTAACATGTGGGCAAGACCTTGCCTTGTGTCGACCGGTAAACACCATAAACAATTTCAAGTTTTTGTGCATTCTTTACAAAGTATTTGTCTAAGTCTAAAAATCATGAGTGATATAAAGGATCAGCTCCTGAAGGAAGTAATTCACTTGACTAAGGTAGCAGTGAGGGTGTATGACACATTAAATATTGTACTGGCAAATAGAATTTACCTGTTACTTTAAGAGCATCTGCAGTTTTGAGAACTCCTTGAATATTTTCTTGTGTTACATATGCTTCTCCTTTATATATGAAGTCTAAAATTGCTTTCATTTCCACAAATTTCACATCCCTCATGAATATTATAGGGTGTGGTGTTGTATTCGGTCGCAGAATGGAGTTGAAATATCGACTGAAAAGAGTAAACTTGAATGAAATAGATTTCCTCAAATGCTGAAATTTTATATACCAGTTCACATCCCTGTAACTTCTTACACTGTAAATAATGACACAGTTTAAAAACATAAAACCTAATCATACGCAGTAATTAATGATTGCTGACATAACAGAACCAGAATATCCATTAATGCCAAACCTCACCAGTGGTCAGCAACAAGCACCTCCCATCTCGCTCCCTGTCAGCCTTCGAAGTGTTCGCTTTCCAACAAGTTTCCTGCCCCAGTTATGAAAACACTCCTTGTCTCCTCTACCCTCCTTTCTGATGCATCATTGTGCAACTACATTTCACTCTAACAATACTCAATGACATTTATCAGACGAGGACTTCGAGAAATGTAACTGTTATAGGCTATATGACAAGAGTTGAAGGAAAGATTTTTCTCTTTGCCACCACATTCATACTGGCTCAAGGACTCACTCTCATACAAGAGTAACAGCAGTAACCGTAACTTGATTCATACTGTTGTGATAATAATAAAGAAAATATACCATCAATATGTATTAGTAACGGAGGTCACAACTGTAAAGCCGAGTGAATCAGCGTGCTCATGTCATCGACTGGCAATACACAATGCCTGACTCAGTGGGGTAAAGTGTAGGAACAGAAATAACTTCATATTTACATTTTAATTGATGATAATTAAATATGTTACAAAGACTTACAATGAACGTAGGTACTTCATAATGTACAGGAACAAGTAATTAGGAAGATATGCTTACCTACTGGCACACAGGACAACACGATGTGCTTTAAGAAGCTGTCCCTCTACAGCAATTGTTACATCCACAAAACTCTCAGTCTCAAGCAAATTATCCAAGGAACCCAAAAGCTCCAGTTGACTGTTCCACTTGAGCCACAGATCTGTCATAATTCTGCAATAAATGAATGAATGGTAACACGAATGTAAGAATATCAGGTGCGTTCGTATTCTACTTATGCATCACTCCTTTTCAGGACCACACCAGTACATGAAGGTCCCTCCCTTGACTGGCTCACCACCCTCTCCAGCTGTCCACTATCTGCAATTATTGCAGGTATATAGAAGCACAAGTTTTCCTGCATGGCTATTCATCTCGGCTTGTTTGACCGTGATGAAGGCGCTACAATCCTTCGAAAAACTGGGATCTACTCACCCAACAACACAGCATCATCACATCCTATAAGACTCAAATCTTGGAATATATTCTGATGGCTTCTTACCTTTAAAATACGTTAATAATCTAGAGTCCGTAAGTTCCTTTGCACCTTAGGAAGTATGAGTGTAGAAAGCTGTCAATCCACTTATCTTACCAAAAATTCTCACCATCAATTAACACATAATAACATAGTTATTACAAGTACACAGTACTGCCTCTCGAACGACAAACACAACCAACCGCCTATAACTACAAATCTCTTATTCTAAGATGTCGCCACACGTGCTGACATCCACCAATTTGACGTCGCTATGCCGCTTGGTAATCCGTGGCGTGGACAAATTCCCTCATTTTACGTCGGTGTGTTTTCGTGATGTTAATGCTTGCCGATGGCGTATATTACGGTTGTGATATATTCCGATTAAAATAATCCGATAAGTTGAATGTATGTAGTACGAACGGCGTAAAAGAATATTAATTTAAGGTCCATTCGGCGTATTAAGCAGCGTTGTGTAGGTGATGAATGGTATTAAGATTACTATAGGATAGTACCGTATCAAAAACACAGACACTTATACAGTTTCCTTAATTCGGATGTGTTGTCTCCCCCCCCCCCCCCCCCCCCCCCCCCGCACAAAAACACACCTGCACGAACAACACAACACCAACAAACCCACCCTACCCTCTCTCCTACCAAAGGCATAATAAAAA
>Ga0123357_10003135_pt1 | contig 18782 bp, 13 predicted proteins | sample TergutEmb28metaG_FD_89873 | JGI IMG/M metagenome (GOLD analysis project Ga0123357, IMG submission 89873) | Embiratermes neotenicus P4 segment gut microbial communities from Petit-Saut dam, French Guiana - Emb289 P4 | ecosystem: Host-associated > Arthropoda: Insects > Digestive system > Gut ...
AAAAAAAAAAGCAGTTTCAGTCTCACAGTGGTGTTCAGGCTGATATTAATTTGTTTATTCATATCACTGACACACAAAGGAATGCCACATGTAATAAATTAAATACAGGAAGTTGTGTAGCAAAGAACAACTGCACGTTCAGGTGCAGATATGACCTATTCTATTATTTTAATTATCAGATCATAAGAGCGCCGCCCCTTTTACTGAAACCAAACGTCGATCTCGGAAAACTTCTCGTGGTGTCAGAATATAAGGCGACTGTGAGGAAACATGGCAACGGTAGCAAGCATATTCAACGCACTAATACGCTGGGTAGTGGCAATATACGTAATCAACTCAAAGTGTAATAGTAATAATAATAATAATAATATTATAATAGTAAAAGGTAAAGTGATCCCGTTACAGGCCCGTTGTGGCCCAGAGGGTGGGTAGAGGTATAGCTCTACTCTTCCATGACCGCAGCACTAGAATGGGATGAGTGGTCAGCACCACGCCCCGGCCGCACTTTACGCCCGGGAAAAACCCGGTATTCATTTTACAGGAGGCTGGGTGGGCCCCAGGGCCGGTCTGGACGGGCGGAAAATCTCGCCCCCACCGGGATTCGATCCCGGACCGTCCAGCCCGTAGCTCAGTCGCTATACCAACTGAGCTACAATAATATGATAGTACCCAGTTTTAATTTACAGCTGTACGATATTCCGTGTACAGTACATATGCTGATAAGTTTTTCCATGTGGGCGCCATGAAGGTATGAGGGGAGCGGAAGTATATCTCTCTTATAGATCGATAACAGTCGTCAGATTTACGCTCCGGCCGCTTTACCTTAGGGGAAACTCCCCTTTAGCCATTGAATATGTTGTGATTACTATCACACAGCGTCATTAATTTATATGTCGACTATGTCTAGTAACTTAACGTCGGTTCTCTCGTCTTTTAAACACCAGCCCATATACCACCGAGCTCTCCGACTGCTTGTCGGAGAGTTTATGAGTAATATGTCAGTTGCTATCTCGTGTAATACTTGTACATACCATGACTACGTTTACTACAATAAATGTACTGTAAATTCGGACAATACACAAATATGTCAGAAGCTACCCAGCAATAAATTCCAGTCTTCTGAAAAAGGGAAGAAACGGGAGACACGTGCTGGATGAATATATAGAAAATATTTGTGTTTTACAAACTCGAAGACAGATCGTGAAGAAAGAAGGAATTTTGTGAACTGGTACTTTCAATGTTTGCACGATGGACAAATAGACGCCACACTCTTTCTCTTCAGCTATGAATACGTGAATTTTCTGAATATCAGATTTTCTGTTTTTCCTACATTAATCCGAGAAATACCATTTCGTTATATTAAGGTTCGCATGTGGTTTGATCTGAGTGAAAATAGAATTTTTGGGCCCATTTTTCCTGCACCCCAAAGCAAGACACAATATGACACCACTTTTATCACCTCTTCGATTATATGAGAATCTATTTCTTCTATTCATTTTTAACACCCACACAACAAACAGTTCTGGAATGCGTTCGTTATTGACGGCGTGCTAAATTCGTAATTTCATACAGAATTATATAATCACATCACAAAGTACCATTTAATTAAAAATCATTCCACCAGCTCATAACACAGAGTTCAATTAAAAATCGCACCATCATAACGTAGCATATAATTCTAAATGCTCTCTTTCGGATTGCCGTCACCATGAGGTTATTACTGTGCACTTCAACTACAGTATGTCCCACAAGTAAAATCGCAATGGGACTGAAGGTCCCTCTTTTTTCGTAGACCGTAACATCACATCGAAATACTACGCACGTATTCTGACATAATTTGTGCCATGATGCTATTATCTTCTTCTTCTTCTCCTCCTCCCCTTCTCCTCCTCCTCCTTCCTCTCTTTCTTCACCTTCTTCTCTTTCTTCTTCCTCTTCTTCTCCTTCTCCTCCTCCTCCTTCTCCTCTTCCTTCTTCATCTCCTCCTCCTCCTTCTCCTTCTTTTCTCCTCCTCCTCCTCCTCCTCCTCCTCCTTCTCCTTCTCCTTCTCCTTATTCTCTTCCTCTTTTTTCTTCTCCTTTTTCTCCTGCACTTCTTCTTCTTCTGCTCCTCCTCCTTCTCCTTCTCCTCTTCCTTCTTCATCTCCTCCTCCTTCTTCTCCTTCTCTTCTTCTCCTCCTCCTCCTTTTTCTTCTCCTTATTCTCTTCCTCTTTTTTCTTCTCCTTTTTCTCCTTCCCTTCTTCTCCTCCTCCTCCTCCTCCTCCTTTTTCTTCTTCTTCTTTTTCTCTTCCTCTTTTTTCTTCTCCTTTTTCTCCTTCTCTTCTTCTTCTTCTCCTCCTCCTCCTTCTTCTTCTCCTTATTTTCTTCTCCTTTTTCTCCTTCCCTTCTTCTTCTTCTTCTGCTCCTCCTCCTCCTTCTCCTCCTTCTCCTCCTCCTCCTCCCCTTCCTCCTTATTCTTCGCCTCTTCTTATTTGGCGCAACAGCCCTACACGGGCCTACGCCGCATCATTGTTGAGGTTTCTAGATCACACACAGACACATCACGCTCAGTGGAACTCCTCTGGACGAGGAATCGGCCCGTCACACAGACCTCTACCTGACAGCAAACAACATTCACATCAGACAGACATTAATGGCCCCAGTGGGATTCGAACCCGCAATCCCAGCAAGCAAGCGGGCACAAGCCCACGCCTTAGACCCAGGAACGGCTATGGTGTTATCACGTTTAATCAAATTCTATGCAACACCTACAGGGAGATTTTGGTCATAGGAAAAGAAGCAGGGCATTGAGACCTCTTAATTTTCCAGCTAAAAATCACTGCGATGTTTACCTGTGGGGCATGTTACTGGGCAGACTTTACAGCAATAAGCTTCGCACTGACGATATCTGAAAGAAAGCATTCAGGAAGTTGTGCCTTCAATTTCATCAACAGTGAACCGACGTGCAGTGGACCTGCTTTTTAGATGCGACGCTTCTTTGGGAGCCAAAGGAAACCACTTCCAGCGTCTTTTTTAATAAGCCAAGTAAACACCTAAATTAGGCTAACTACAACTAGTACAATTAAAAAGCGTGAGTCCCGACTCAAGGGAACTGGAACAGCGGCGATCCCTGCGCTCTCTGGCGTCACTCACAACGTTCTGAGTGAAGAGTGATGCGAGTTGTTAGATAAAATAATGTTCCTACATATTTCAAGTACACTACAATGCAGTTAAATTGTAAGTAATTTATTGGTTATCGAATAGCTTGGGAGACTCTCATTTGTAAGATCAGATATTTGGGAAATATATTTCAGAAATTCAAAAGAAAACATATGAACCAAACCGGATTCTAATTTATGGACTTTTGGCGAATAGTTTCGTACCTTTAACAAACCCTAACATGTTTACAAATGCTTGTTAATATTACTGACAATAAATTTGATCATAAGGATATCAGTATTGATGATATCAAATATTTATGCAGAATGTTGGGATGGGTTTCAAAATATTTTGACTCTGTCAGTAAACACTGACCACATCAAAGCAGAGCTGTTAATACTAACAGTAAATGTTACATCATCCACCAATAAGTACCACTAGTAACAGCAGTCCATTAAGAAAAGCTTCATAATACATACATAAGACGAAAAACCAACTGACCTCTACAGAATGATGGCAATAATAAGTCTACTGGCAGGAATGATGGGATAGTAGAGTCTTTTAGAAAAATTACTGACCTTGTTAACACAACAAAACTGTGGAGTTACTCTGTTGATTTTCACGAAAAAAGTTGGTAAACCAGATTGTATTTGCAGGATATATGGGAAGGAAATTTTAAATTCAGCCTACTAATAGAGGCTATTATGGTATGAAATTGACTGTACTAGCTTCGGGTGGGATTAAGGGGTGAGTTTCTGTTATGGCAGTACTAAATCTGGGAGTCAGTAACAAGGATTACTTTGAAGGGATGAGTAAAGCCTGCCTTAAGAGAAAACCATGTGCCTACAATAAGCAAACTAATCCCAGGATGCAGTAGTGTCCTTGTGAAACTGACAGTCAGTAGCTGTTCAGAACTGAGCAACGGGCGATGTTTATGACCGGTACCCTGCACGTGCCCGGGTAGAATCTCGACAGGGAAGGCTATCCTGAATTGTATCTTAATTTTACCCGGTGTGTCCAAGCGAATATCAAAATGGTTCCACCACTTAGGCCATGATCGCTTCTTTTTTTTTTCCATATGTTTTCCAATTCGTTTTACATGTAACGCCTGTCATTGTGCACTGTGGAGTCTGAGACACTTACACCGTCGTTACACAAAGCATAACAGAATAAATCACCGCCTGTCGCCAGAGATATATTGCGTCGTAAGTCAAAATCCACTTACAGACCATACAGAATTTTGATTTGTTTATTTTTAATATCGCTCCGTTCCGTCCTACAGGCAGGCACTGTCCGGATCTTCCTCGCCAATATTGTACAAAGGGTTCCTCATCTTTTTCATCTGCATTCACTGTGACTTCCTTTATATGACAACCTTAGCTGCAATACGAACATGTAAATCACACAGAAAACCTTCACAGATTATATTCTACATATACACAGGTAAGAGGCGCATTTCGCCCTGTAATACGCCATGGGGGCCTAGAGGGGGAGTCTAGGTATAGTTACACTCTTTCTTTAATCTTGGCGCTTGATGGGGGTCGGTGGTCAAGGCCATGCCCCGGCCGCTTTACTCGGCGAAAAGAGAACTGGTACCCATTTTACGGGAGGCGGGTTGGTCCCTACGGTCGGTCTGCACGTGTAGGGGAAAACTCGCCTTCACCGGGATTCGATCCCCGAAACTTCCAGCCCGTAGCGAGTCGCTATACCGACTACGGCAACCCAGCCTCCTGCTTCGTATGTATGTGTGTGTGTATGTATGTGAGTATATATATATATATATATATATATATACATATGGCACGTCATGAAGAAGAGAAACACAAAGAGAATTTTGGAAGGCAGAGGAAGGAAGAATCACTTGAAACGAAGGCATACATGGGAGGAAAATATCAAAATATGACGTTAAAATGGATCTTTAAAAAATAGGATGAGGAGTGTGGACTGGACTGATCTGGCTCAGGTCAGAGAAAAGTAGCGGGCTGTTGTGACGCAACAATGGCTAATAATATTGTATCAAAGGAGTGAAAATTCTCGAATAGCTGTGAAAAATGTTAGCTTATCAAGAAGTGCTTTGCTCCGTGGAATGAGATATATGAAACTGTGAGCCGTATTCTAACAGCCATAATTAGGACACACGTCTCTATTGCCATATTACTAACCTGTCGGATGGTGGCAGCAGTTTCTTAAATTATCTCAGGTCACAAAAGCATAGCGATGATTTCGAGATTTGATGCTCTCGCAGCAGTGAGTACGATTATTGGGATATAATTACAAGGCGTCACATTCCAGACGGCCGTGATGTGCATCGCTGACCATTTCGTCTACCTGCTTTTAGCATTACCGTCGACATTGTAGGCTGTAACTTGATTCTCTTACAATTTTTCATCCATTTTGAAATGTTTTTTTTTATAATTATTTTGTCCAGTTAAAGGAGATTAATTCTTGCTATATAAAACTTTGAACAGGTGCAACCAACTTTGCCGAGCAGTGGATCTATGATTAGAAATATATATGTTTGTGCGCCGCGCGAATTTTTAGTAAGGACAGTGGTGAGTTGTAGCCTGACAACTCTACAAAAATAAGGATGCTAGTAGCAATAAACTGTCCTTCAATTTAGCGATACCTGGCTTCAGAAAGTTACAAAACAGGTGCGACAAGCAAGTAGTTAAGACCTACTGGCTTACTAGTTAGGCTACTGTCCAAGCTAATTAATTAAATACTTTTTTTTTCACATTCGTGTCGTGCATTTTGATATTATCAAAGTTTTTATTTATTCACCAACTGATGCAATAGTGAGTTGTTTTAAAAACATTATTAAAAATGATATTAAAATTTACATTAAAACAGCTCCGGCATGTTTCAGTGTTACAGTTATACCATCATCAGGGAGCATATTAATTTGTGCTTACTGAAGTTGCGGTTGTTAAAATAGTCCATTAAATTACTATTTTAACAACTGTAACTTTAGTAAGCACAAATTAATGCTTTCCTTGATGATGGTGTAACTGTAACACCGAAACATGTCGGAGCTGTTTAATGTAAATTTTAATATTGTTTTTTTAAGACAAAACATTAGTGCATCAGTTAATGAATAAATAAAACTTTGATACGTAAATACTTATTTGTTAAAATAATCTCAGCTGGATATCACCCCCAGAAAAAGGCAATTCACATAAAACCTCCAAGCGGCATACTGCACTCCCAGAACTAGACTTTTAAACATAACTTTCATAAACTTCAGACACTATCGATTCTGGCAGACTAAAATATGACAGAAATACTGGAGTCGAAAATGCAGTCAGATGTCAGAATTAGAAGCATTAAATCAGTGATTTCCTAACTGTGCCTCCTCAGTACACTCCTCTTCCTCAAACCGGCCAGAGGTGTTCCACCACTGAAACTGAACTGTTGGCAGGATCCTCCGAAATGTCTAACACAACACACTGGGTTTCATTCTTGTAACGTGCAGACTGAGGCAGACGATTGCTTCGAAACCTTCGTACCTATCTACAAACTACACGACGTCGCATCACAGACGGTCTGATCCTCAGAAGGATTTTCTGAAACCTAACAACACTTCCCCCACCATATTTGTGTGCAGTAGTGAAATAAAAACCGCTTACAACAGCAATCGGATTACAAAAATTCATGATGACACTTTAAAAGCCTTGGAAAGACTCCATGAGGGGAAAAAATGTGCATGAACTCCTGAATGTGGACCGGTGGTAACAATTTACTATAAAATGCAGTTTATTTGCTAGTAAAGTGTCAGTTCAGGGAAAAATTTATTAACCTTCCAACATTTTCAACAACTTTATTTTACACGAAGAAAAATACACAGAGAAAGGACAGTGGATTCAACTAATTTATGGTAGGTGTTTTATATTGTATTTCAATTGTGTTTTAGTTTAAGTAGCGTCGTAAAGTCGGATAATAGAAATTGAATTGGGAGGGTCGTTGAAGGACTACTTCGTGAAGTGATTCATACTTTTGCACTGGCATTTCACTAAAGGGGCTGAGAAAAGACAGAATCCTGACCAAAGTTCGAACTCGGCTCATCCAGAACAAAGTAAATCGAAAATAAGCGAGCACTAAATTTAAGAAAATTCCTGAACAACAAAACATAATAATAATAATAATAATAATAATAATAATAATAATAATTCAAAATTTTGACAAAATTTCGTTAGCCATTAATCTGTGGTTATTTTTCCTTGTTCTTTGTCAACGAATTAAATTCTAAGCCGCCTCACCCGTCATTTTTGTTTCAGTTCGTTTGTTCTCTTCTCTGGTAAAGAACGAAAGTTTTACTAACACTCGTCTGATCAGAATGGCGAAGTGAGCCGCCAGTTTCGTGGCCCACCTGCCTTTTGCCCTCGGAACCCCCTTAAGTAAGAGGCTGGTTGTCCACAGTTCCCGTCAAGCGAAAAATCCATTCGCCTCCAGAAAATTCGTCCACGAATGCTCGGTTGTCCGGTCCGCTGCTTCTTATATACACCGATCAACCTAATCCACCGTCTTTCCAGCTACTTTCCAGTGCCGAATATTTTAAAGAGATAAATGTTCCTGCACCGAATTTGGAGGCAACACATTTCACTGAAACATCAGTGAATTTCTACCAGACTACTCATGTTGTACGCGAGAAAAGGCAATTCTCCACAATTTCCGTCGCCAAAATAACAAAGTCAGCGTGTCCGAAATTTTGACGACCCTTCCCAGCTACCAGAGTGCACGGTCTCACACCACAAAATAAAACAATCTTCAAATTATTATTTTGAAATTTTCGGTTATTTCAATGGGTGTACAATCAACTTATATTAGATAACACACCTGTTCTTGAGTAGACTTAGTAAAATCCTTCAGAGAGCAACTGAGCATTCCTCGGAACATAACTATCATGCACATAAAATATAGGCTATATACCATGTATATGTGTATATATATAATTGTATATAGCAGGTCCACCATTTTTTAATTGTTAGTGTGTTAGACGCTTATGGTAGAACATTTAAAAGGAGTCACGAGCCGTTAATATAGTCCTATATTTTAGATACTTAAATAAATGCATTTATTCACAAATTGATCCCATTTCATTTAATTGCACGTCGAAAACAGCTATATCGCTTATTTCAATCGAATCGATTTCTGAATGTTCACTGCTGAAAGCGGTTTATTAATCAAATTGCCATTTTATTCTTCCGCTTAATCACAAACGTATCCTCAAAGGATCTGTTTCGTGTATACTCGGTGAGCGTTTGGCATTTCACCGGAGAGAGGGTTGGTTTGTCTACCTTGGTGAACATTCACGAACCAGAGTACGCAGGCGTTGGTCAGTTAGTGAGTGAGACAGAGTGAGACAGGACGCAAACCCCTGCATTTCAACATCAAGTTTCTCCAGCAGATACATACATATGTTGCAGATTTATTAACTCCAGTTATCAAGACAAAAAGCAGGAAAAACGTAAGTTAAATCGCAATGAAACAACGTCTTTATGTAATAACTGATAGTACTTTAGTAATAGTAATGTATAAGGTCTCAGGTTTTCATGGTGGTTGTTAATGGTGTGACGGATTTCCTTTGTGTTTCTACACATTTAACTACAACACGATGCAGAAATCCAGAAGTAGGTCATCATCTACATCCCGATGAAGGTAAACTTGCCTTCATTTAAATATTCACTGGCGTAGGAAGACGAGTGAACTTTTCCGTAAAACTTAAAGCCGGATTCTCAAAATTATGTAACATTTAAATATTTTTATTACGTCACTAATAATATTACTGTTGTTTAAAAACAACAAATATGTGCCATATGAAATTACTAAATGAAAATTTCTGGTCTGTGAAAGACATGATGTAATGTTCTTTAACCCAAACATTTAGATACGTCCCCTTTAGACTTTACTGTATTTATACGTTGTCATTGTATTTGTGACACAAAGCACCACAAATGTAATTGTTGTAGATCCAATACATCTAAACTTACCTAAAGGGCTGTACATAAAATTCAACAAACAATTATTAGCAAAATGAATAAAACCATACAGTTAAAGTAGGAGTGGGTTCTTTGGGACGCGACGCGGTGTCAGTGGTTGAGCAATTCCCGGCATTTCGAACCATCGTGGTGCATTCATCCTGGATTTCTCTGGGACTGTTCTCTTTAGAAATTCGCAGCACAATAATTAAGGTAAATAAAAATCATAAATAATTTTTAATTTCCAACATAAATTCAATCTATATTTATAAATCAGATTTATAATGAGAATTTATACGGGTTAAGTTCACGTAATGATCACTGTTTAGCACAAGGAGCCCAAAAAAGCCTTACCAAAATGGAAAATTCCCAGTTACGCAACAAATGAATAACAAATATCTGATAGAGATGTTAAACTAAGAAAGCTGAATACCAGAGTAGATGAATTATAGAAGCCTCAAAAAATTGTAGTTAGTCATTTGTTGGGATCAGCGTCATATAAAACTTATAAAATTTAGTTGTGAAACTAAAATTAATTTTGGATAAATACACATCCAAATTTGTTTGATTTAAAAGATTACAATTTGCATTATGTTGGTACTTGCCGTATTGCACCAAAAAGTCTGCTAACGATAAACACTCACCAGACTACACGGTGGCATATAGCAGAATACAACAAGATTAAACTTCACCATGAAAACTTCAACCCTTGTAGCACTATATGCTTTCAACTACCCACCAGCACGTACAGATACCAGAAAATATTTCGTCGTAACTTGGAAATAAATGACTAGGACCCTAGGGCGGATATACGGCTAAATATCATATATCCTCTGACATCACTGGAAATTTGATGTTAATACTGCATTACTCTTGAAAAAAGGTTACGCTAGAATTCTGATGCAACCAATACCTGCTTCCGGTGTGACAGTTTTATTGAAATGAATGCACGTAACCTAGTTTCTTTTTCATGATTTTCATATTAGACGAGCTTTACCACGAAGTTTGCCTGTCACACACTGGCTTGCTGTACGATCGCTGTACTTACTACGTACTGCTTGTATATTCACGGGCAAGCCCGCCAGGGGTATAATCTCGAGAGAATCCCATCAATCAACGTTACATAACAGCTCCAAGTAAATCCCTTCTGGCGCTTTTGAATTTGATACTTAAAATCGAAATCGATAATTTGATACAGCACAGCTCCCAGGATAAATGGTTCAGTTCCAGTAGCGTTTAATGATTCGTTTCACAACTGGACTGATTTTGCTGTTGTGACAGGTAGTTTCTACACTTCATATCCTCCTTCACAGCCACTAACTTTCTCTGTCTACCCTACCACAGACCCGCTCAACCCGCTGCCCGTGTTGCCGATCTAGACATTTCAGATGATAAAACGTCTTTTAACGCTTTCCGTGGCAAAGCTCAGATAGAACGCCGAGGATTTTTTTTTTTAATTTATGAGTTGTCTATTTATGGAGACATACGTCACTTTACTGACGTATTTTGTGGAAATGTGCTAAACATACCGACACTCGAGTCGAGGTTGAGAATCTTTTTTTATAATTTCTTTTATTCTTAAGAATATATTTTAATGTACATGATGGACAGAAAATTACACACTAAATTCATGCGTATCATTATACGTACATTTATTCACTTTTGTTTTGTTTACGGAATTCCAAAGTTACCAGCATGCGGACCAAATTTTCCCAAGGTTTCCGGCACCAAATAAAAGGTTGGGCAGGCGTGCCCTAAAGAATTAGTTGTTTATACACACACATACATACACACACACACTCACACACACATACACACACATACACACACTCACACACACATACACACATACACACACTCACACACACATACACACACATACACACACTCACACACACATACACACACATACACACACTCACACACACATACACACACATACACACACTCACACACACCTACACACACCTACACACACTCACACACACATACACACACACTCACACACACATACACACACATACACACACTCACACACACATACACACACATACACACACTCACACATACACACACGCAGTCACATACACACATACGCGCATTGACATACACACATATACACACACTCACATACACATACACACACTCACATACACACATTCACATACACACACTCACATACACACACTCACATACACACATTCACACACACACAAACACCCACACACCCACACACTCACATACAAACACATACACACACACTCACATACTCACATACACACATAAACACACTCTCATACACACATACACACACTCACATACACACACATACACACACACACTCACACACTCACACACACAGTCACATACATAATACAAACACACTCACATATACACACATACAAACATTCACACGCACATAAACCCACACACTCACATACACACACATACATACACACACTCACATACACACACATTCACACACACATACACCCACACACTCAAATACACACATACACACACATACACACACATTCACATACACACACATACACACACACTCACAAACACAGTCACATACACACATACATACAAACACACTCACATACACACATACACACACAGTCACATAAACACATACATACAAACACACTCATACACACATACACTCACATACAAACACATACACACACTCACACACACTCACATACACATACACACATACACACTCTCACACACTCACGCACAGTCACACACCTACACACACGCACACAAACAATCACATACACACACTCACATACAAACACGTACGCACACAGTCACACAAACACACACTCACATACACACATACACACTAACTCACGTCACACACACTCACACATTCTCACATACACACATACACTCACATACACATACACTCACATACACTCACATACACACATAAACACACACTCACACACGTCACACACACTCACACACACTCTCGCATACACACATACACAAACACTCACACACAAGTCACACACACTCACACACACTCACACATACACTCACTCACACACACACTCTCACATACACACACACTCACACACAAGTCACACACACACTCACACACACTCACACATACACACACTCTCACACTCTCACACACACACTCACCGCGGAGAAGGATACTTAAAATACGTTATTAAAATGTTCGTGTACTAAAAGTAGAGAGAAGAACTTGTATACAATAAATGGTTGATTGTGAACGGGAACGTAGCTTATAAGAAAGTATGAAACTGTACAAATGCAACGGACATAAACAAATTGGAATGTATTTGTTTAAAGTCAGCTGCAGAGGGGAAAATAAAGCCAGTAAGATGCGGACCTTACTGATTGGAGGTTTGGAATTAAAAAAATATATATATTTAAAGAATTTTATTATAGAAGAGGAAAGTTTGTAACGGTAGCGCAATACAATATCTGTTAAAAAGTAGTGTAGTAGTACCACTAGTACAAGTGAAGAGTAGATTAGTATAAATACGTAGTTTGCATATTTCAGGTATCTGTGTTCAGCAAGAAACTGCTGTTTTATCGGCACGGAATTATGTAGAGAAACAAACATAAATCAGTTTAAAAATTATTTCTCTCTCTCTATTAAACGACAAATAGTGACACAGTATCGTCGGCTATTCCTCGATTCATACTACATAACGGTCCGTAATCAACGTATTGCTCGACGTCTGGTTTAGCAGAATCTGACGTATATACCTGCGTTACTATAAACTTTCATTCTTAACGGCAATTTAAAAGGAAAGACCTAAGTTTATTACGGAGATGATTATGTCTTCTTGGGATGTGACGCCTTTCAGTTCAGTAAATAATATCCCGAAGAATGGTGCAGCATTATCCTCCGAAACTTTACTATCAAACTCCGCGGTTTCTAACTTCGGAGAACCCCAAGATTAATTTTATAAAATTAATTTGAAATATGATTTTATATGTCCTTGAATGTTTCAGTGTACTTAAGCTCTAGGTGTAGGAGCAATGATAGAAGTAGATGTGATTAGTTTCGTACTGCATTAGTAGATAAGGATTTGGAAACATACGGTGGCAATCTGTTTGGAGGTACTATCCAAACATTCGTTTAGCGAGGCTTAGGCGAAAGAACGTCATCTGTCACAATAAGCAGTAACGTAACCCAGAATCGAACTGGGTACCTGTCGAATAAGCCTAGTGTCGCACCTACTTCAGTCCTCTTCTGTAGCCACCGTGGGAAACGAGAAGTGTATTTTGTTAGACGATACAAGAATTACTTGGCAACCAGAGAGGTATACAGAAAAGGAGCACGTACTTACGTCACAAAGTACTAGAAATGTGGTCATAATGAGACGGGCACTTAACCTACCACGGGTGCGACTTTGCGCACAAACCAAGCGCGAATGCCACCTATCGTATATTGCGAGTGAACCACGCTGAAATACCGCCTCGCAATCTGCTGCCATCTGGTGATGCTGTCGCAAGTAGGCCTACCTAGGATTTCCATTTGTTTTCCCATGATAACCAAACGGACGAAACTATCGTAACCATAACAACCAGTGTGTGACTGAAGCCTCAAACCCCGTCGAACCCGTGCTGTAACATCCCTCACAAAGCAAGCTCTACTCTCAGCACTGAAACCCGGAAACCGTGGCAAACCGTGTCTGATTCAATCACTCAATCATAAGCCAAGGGTATTAGGAGAATATAATGCAGATATGGCACTGTGTCCAGTAATAGAAAAAGGCGGAGTAATTTAAAAAATCGGAAAACCTACCCGGAAAATAGGACACGTTTTAAATAAGAGTACTGATACCAATTAGAGCCCAAATTTTCTTGCAAAACCGAGCTTTTCACGTCCATACAGTACGTTCTTGCTCGATAATTACACATATCGTGCGCATCGGCATGCGAAGTGTTCTCTTGACACATCTTGTTAGTGGATCACTGACCTGCTGTTTTTTTTTACAGCTGTGAGTTTTATATGCAATTTTCCCCTGCCACCGTGTCCATACTGGTTGTGGGAACCACAGGGGAATAATAATATTATTTTTTTTTGGCCTGGATCCCGTTGTGTTTATTAAATTAAAAGACTATTAAAATAATTAAAATAATTTCTGGTTTCAGTCAACGTTTCAAGATAAAATAAAATAATATATTGTTGTGTTTGAAACCAGAAACTAGTTTGTTGTCTTTCAATATTAATTTCGTTTCGTACTTTATACTATCCATTTCCTTACTGCTGCATAAAAATATGGTCCAACTCAAGTTCTTTTTCTTTGTTTTTTCTGTATTTTTATAGTATATTGGGGCACGCTTCTGGTAGCGCAGTTGGTTGAGGCACTGCACTAAAAGTCGGAAGGTCGTGGGTTCGTCATTGGAGTTTTTCATTGACATAATCCTTACAGCCGCACTTTGGCCCTGGGATTGACTGAGCCTCTAATTGAAATGAGTACCAGGTATATTTCCTGGGGGATAAAGGCGGCCGGTGCATAGGGCTAACAACCTTACCACCTTCATGTGCCGATTGTTTAGAAATCTGGGAATCTAAACTTCCTGGAAACCTCAGGGCGTATCCAGGCCTGTAGAGGGATTGCTTTAACTGTATTATGTATTACAAGGGCATAGTCCCGGTTATCCGACATTTCTACTCATCCCAGGGCAGCACCATCAATATCAATTTTACAGAGATCACTATTCATCAACAGATATGTTGGCTCTAACAGAATTAATTGCGCTTCCCTCCTCGTTCATAAGCCTACTGTGTTATTGCATACGTTTATGTCGACAATATTTATTTCCTGGATTAAACATATGTACGAACTGCCAGTTTCTTTGCAGTGCTTTACCATACGAGAACAGTTGTGCTTTCTTTCGTTGACGGCCTTTAATCATTTCTCATTAAGTGGTGTTTTTAGTTCTTTAATACGAGAAATGAAATGAGAAGGAGCGTGTTTTCACGAGAAAAACACTAGACAAGTGCGAGACTATGCCAAGTGTCAAAAGAATATGGCGTTGTCCGTGGTTACTCTTAGTGATATGAAGAAGAAAAGGTAACAAACTGAAAAGAGGTATTCAGCTACAGCTCGAAAAGAAGGTGTGAAAAAAGAAGCGATAAAAATATGAATATAAAAATGGCGGGGAAATTTATTTTTGTAGTTCACATAAAATGTTAGAAAGGCCCACCTATACCCTCAATAATAAAGTGTTGATATTTATTAGGTGTTTAATGAAGGGTAATCCCACTTTATAACAAATACAAGCTGTAGAGGCTGTTGAAGAAACATAATGAAGTTAGACAGTTCAAGACCTACGGAGAAATGTTATCTACAGATTCGGAATAGTCTTGAAAATTTAGGGAACCTCATTCCCTTAAAGCGAATGAACGTTTGTTGTACGAACAGCTCTTCAATTGTGATAAATCCGGCCTAAGTTTTAAAATGCTTTTGTCACAATCTCTGGATGGTCACGAAGGAAAATCAGCTGATAGCTCTACAAGAAGCAAAGAAAAGCGTGACAATTTTTTCCTATCAGGTAACGATCAACTAAAACTTTCTTTTACTGGAAAATCAAAAAGCATTTTTTGTAAGTATCACTCAAAGAACACTTCCAGTTTGGTTGAACAAAGAACCTATGTGGATGGACACTAAACATTTTCAAAGTTCAGCTTTTATAGAATTCGTACCTTCAATTGAAAGCTTCTCAAAATCAAATGCATAAGAAGAATAAAGCAGTTCTATTTACGATAACGCACCGACACATCCTAACGAAATGAAATTAACGAATAAAGAAATGTGTAATTTTTCGATCATAAAACATCTTTCTAAACCACGTTTTTGAAGAAAATACAGAAATTCGTAGAGAAGTGACGAGAAGACGAAAAATAAGACTATGCAGCTACTGGATGACCTTAAAGAAAGTATATGATATTGAAAACTGACAGAGGAAACACTAGGTCGCACTCCGTGGAGAACTCGCTTTGAAAGAAGCTATAGACCTGTCGTAAGACAGACACGGAAGGAAGGAATGAAGGGAGGAAGGAAGAAGGGACGGAAGGAATGAACGAAAAACGAACGAATGAATGAATGAATGAATGAATGAATGAATGAAAGTGGCACATCACATACCGACCAAGGTGTCACTGAAACACTGAAGAAAAAGTATCGGTAAACCTAAAAGAAGTTTATTGGACAGTTCCAAGTGAGGAGAATGACGAGCAAAAACCACTTGCCCTATCATTCAAGAATTTAATTGAAGAGAAGGAAAAAAGTATTGAAAATAAAGAAATAGCAGCCAAAATGGATGGAATGTGTCAGTGGTTGGCTGAAGACTAATCAGACAGCACTTTCTTAAGTCCAAAAACAAATAAAGGCGACGGCTACAGACATCTCTACTGCTTCTCAGGCACAGGATTGAACTTATCGCGACGTAACGGAAGGAGGCTAAGAGCGATAAATATTCGTTATTCAGTTCGTAAAAAAATGGACTCAAATTTACGTACGCACATTATATTGAATGTTAGTTTTGCTCCTGATACACTAAATGCCCCATTATACCTTCTTCGCAATTTAATAATCAGGCGAATGATACTTTCGTTTGTTATTTACGCTTGTCCTGTATTAATGTTCGTATTATCCGATATTTACGATTTTTCGACAGTCCTTGAATCCCGTTATTTCGATTAACAGGACCCTGCTCTATTATAATACTGAGTATCTAGAAGTAGATTGGGGTACGCGGTGGCGCAGTTGGTTCAGGCACTGCACTACAAACCGGAAGGTCGCAGGTTCGATTCCCGATAGTGTAATGGAAATTTTACATTGACATAATCCTTCCGGCCGCACTATGGTTGACTCAGCCTCTATCAGAAATGCGTACCAGGAATATTTCTGGGGGTGAAGGCGGCCGGTGCGTAGGGCTGACAACCTTAGCACCTTCATGTGCCCACTGTCTTGAAATCTGGGAGCCTCAACCTCCTGGAAACCGCAGGGCCTGTCCAGGCCCGTAATGTGATTGCTTTACCTTTTTATCTAGAAGTAGATTATGTATTTATAATATGTAAATATATTAATTTCGGGCCAATCAATATGGCCTTAGTCTATTAGGCAATAAATTTCAGTAGTTTGTGCTCTGTTGAATGGCAAAATGCAATATGTGTCATGATACTAATCGCTGGGTTTCTGGAAATATTACATTGCAATGCGCTGCTCACTCGTTGTATTTTAAAGTCTACATAATAAAACTTACATTTCTTCTGTTTATCTTGAACTCTTCTACCGACTCATTGTAGGGGTAGAGTGTTACTGTTGCACCTGACCACATGACACATTCTACAAGACTCCCCTGGACGAGGGATCGGCCCGTCGCAGAGACCTATACCTGACAACACACAACACTCATAAGAGACAGGCATCTATACTACCGGCGGGATTAGAACCTGCAGTACCAACAAGCGAGCGGTCGCGTTCCCACACCCGAGACCGCGCGACAACTGGAATCGGCAAAACTCATGCTTTGCCACAGCAAATACGAGATTTTCTTGCATGTTATATAACCTTACAACATTACTTAAATTGACGTGAGTGTGCTTCGCATTATAGTCTACATAAACTCTATATATATATATATATATATATATATACACATTACATACAATATATTTTATATTATGTGTTGTGATTTCAAACGTAAAATATGGCACTGACTGTTGTTATGTTCCAGCAGTTTGTACAGTCACACATAATACAGCTTGAGTCACACAAACCCCTCAAGGCGCAACGATACCAATAAAACATATCAGGCAGATTCAAAACAAATCGCTTACTGTCCGTCGAGCACAACTACTATTCTATATTTTGGTATAGCTACATGTTTCGGTCGTTTTCGACCATCTGCGGGCTATGAATACAACACTGCAAAGTGAGGTTATGGATGCATTACAAACATACCCACTCTGTGGGATGCCACAAGTTAAAAAAAATTAAAATATTCAGTTGTACAAAATTGTAAAAAAAAAAAAACTGGTATTAGACCAGTGGACACCTACAACAGTATTATAGTTTTTATAATTTTTTAAAAGTTTATACGGTTTTATACAATTTTGTATTGTAATTTTTTTGTAAACTTGTGGCACCTCACAGAGTGTGTATGTTTGTCATGCATTATAACCTTCCTTTGCAATATTATACTGATAGCCCGATAATGGTCGAAAACGACCGAAACATGTAGCCATACCTAAATTAAGAATAGTATTTGTGTTCGACGGAGAATAAGCGATTTGTTTTGAATGATCCATAAACACAACGGTATGTAATCCATTAAATCAATATCAGAAAAAGCACATGACGCAGACATACAATTCGCACTTTTAGCCAATGTTAGTAACAGCATGGCCTTAGTGTTGTGCCGTCTTCAGCCACTCTATCACTCCGATCGTGTTTTCGAAATCTACTCGGTGCATGGATATAAGCTTTTTTTTTGCGTTTGAATACTCCTGTTTACGTACAGGCCTTGAGAATTGCCCATCCAAAATCCTACCACATATCTACGAAAAAAAAAAAAAAATCCAGAAAGCCGGATACCATTGGCAGCATTTTGGTATATGGTACCATATATATATATATATATATATATATATATATTTATATA
>Ga0123357_10003137_pt1 | contig 18778 bp, 10 predicted proteins | sample TergutEmb28metaG_FD_89873 | JGI IMG/M metagenome (GOLD analysis project Ga0123357, IMG submission 89873) | Embiratermes neotenicus P4 segment gut microbial communities from Petit-Saut dam, French Guiana - Emb289 P4 | ecosystem: Host-associated > Arthropoda: Insects > Digestive system > Gut ...
AAATATGGTCCAACTACTTGCACTGTTTTATGTTATTAAAATATTTATTTACATAAAATAATTTAAAACATAAGACTTCGTTTAAAATTTGCTATACCTCCTTTTAAATTATTTTATGTAAATAAATATTTTAATAACATAAAACAGTGCAAGTAGTTGGACCATATTTATAATCATAAACTATTGCACGGAACAAAAATGAAAAAAAAAAAAAAATTAATTTCTGTATTTACCCTATGCTACGGACCCGGGCTTCTTTTTCGTGGCCCACTCTATATTATCAGAGTTGCCATTATTTGTAACTACTGTCACTCGTGTTTTAGCATTACATAATATAGCATTAATCGGCGTTCATTTCCATATTCTCACATATTTCAGCGACGACGCGTTACTCTTATGAATATTTATAACATTTATAACCTGAGGTTCCCAGATTTTGATCCCGCGAAACATATGCAGGGGATTCGCTATCATTTTAATGGCAAATGCAAATTTTACGCAATCCCTGTATCTCTAAGTGGAACATGAACTTACTTTAATTATTAACTGGCGCTGCCATTAGTAAAGTCTGTTGTAAAGTAATCTTCCAGCAAGGGGAAGGAAATAAATTATTGAAATTAATTTTCGCCAACAAAACAAGTCACAATAATCGTCACTGACAACCAGCGAATTTTGGTAGATGACACAGCTGTTGTGTTACAGTTTTACTTTCTTTTGACTTTAGCTTACGTTAAACAATTCCCATTACTTCTAAGTTTTAATATATGCACTATGTCTGAGGATCCAATTATATCTTCATAAACCTAAAGGCTCCGAAAAATAAATGTTTGGTAAATGTTTTCCTCAAGAATTTATACTTCTCTAACAAATTTATTTTTAAATTCATTCTCTGCTATCCAGCAAGAGACTGACTACGTTTTTCGCGCTATAGTTTCTAGATCCACCCAGATATATTACATTATATATTCTGTATTTGGAGGCAATAGTACAAATAGACGTCTCGTCGATGAAGCGTAAGATTCACATACTTCTTGTTATAATAATTGCCGTAAATGTTTGGTTAGTGGTCACTGCAAGTCTTATTATTTACAATTTATGTGCTACTATTACAAGTTTAAAATACTCCCTATTCTATCAATAATTGTATCATCAAGTGAGCAAATCGTCAAGTACCTTCTTGAACATTCGCAATTAGAAGTCCCGGTATTTTGTATCTGGATGCTATTTGTAACACCTTTATTATTTACAACTTGTGTTCAGATGGACAGCTATGTACAGTTAATGTGCTACACCATTCTACCTTATTTGTGGCCGCCCATTATTTACAGTTTTTTAGAGAAGCGGGCACTATTTTTTTTATTTGTGAGACGGGGTCACATATTGACACTTTCTTCGTTCTGACACCCATCTACCTTATGAGGGACCTGTCCAATATTTACAGTCTCTGTGTTGTCCATGTAGTATATGGAACTTGATCGTTATTTACAGTTCGTGCACCCTTACCCATCACTTCTCTGGAATACAATTATTTTCGATATTTCTTATTATGTTTAATTTGTCTGCTTACATTAATTGCAAAACATTATTAATGGAAGTTTTTCAAGGGTATTGTTACTAGGATATTGAAACCTGAAGTGTAGCTGAAATTCGTTCATTCTAACCTTCTGTGCTACAAAGTGGGGATATGCACTTTACTTTTCTTAACCAGTCACTTCTCTTGGCTCTGTAAAGAATGCCGTAAGAATTTAGAGGAACAAATTGTGAGTCCCATTCTCGCGTCCAGTGTGTATACTTACTTCACCGTTAAGACAACTTTATACAAGCATGCATTCTGTTACTATATTACCTGTTTCCAAGGCCCTTTGTGCGTCCCCTTCTACAGCGACTGCCCCACTATCTGCATGAACAACTTTGTAGCTATCGCCGCTTTCTGCTTGTTGGACCTCATGTGTCTCTTCCTCGTCACCTTCTTCATCATCCTCATCGTCTTCATCTTTCTTATCGTCGGTCTGGAAAATCCTCTTTATTCCGTCAGTAAAGAGATCCCCAAGCATATCAAAAATGCCCTCTTCTTGCTCTCCTGGCATTTTGACAGTTTCTTTCTCAGTGTCGATGTGTACATCACGCTTGAGGTCTGCGAAAAATAGATAAATGATCTTTTTTTAATTTTTGTAGAATTAAGTTGGCCTGTGTAAAGGAAATCACTATAGGCGCCTGTTTAACCTTGAACTTTCTTTGCCCAAAGTGCACAAAATAAAGTCACATGTGACAGTCATGTCTCTCCGATTTCATTTTTCGTCACCGAAACTAATTACTGGGTTTGAATAAAATTTTGTGTTGCGTGTCTAACAAAAATCCGTTGAACAAATCGGAGTTTGGTTTGTATCAGTCAATTGTAAATCTAGATGCATGAAACTCATATAGAACTTCGTCAGTTTCCTCAGAACGGTTTGTCGAACGAAGGGCTTACGTAAAATGTAATAAGATAAAATTATCAATAAAATATAGACGTTGGCAAAATCTGGAATTTTGTTTTGTAACACTTGCTTTTGGTATAATGGATAGGTAATTAAACGCAAACAACATTGACTTTTAACTATAGGTATAGTAGTTGGCAAGAAGATATTTTCATACCTAATACTAGTAATTGACCAAATATATTTTAGTGAAAGTACGTAGTATGTAAACAACTGGTGAATTTTATCATGAATTACGACCATATAATCATAATGTAATAAGTCATCGCCTACTGCTCTGCGTGACTGCCTCGCTTTTCAGCGCATTTATTTCCATGGGCCTCCGAACTCCCTGATTTCATCGGACCAAAGTGTTTTCTTATGGCCAACAATTCATTCGTTTTAGCTACTTATTGCCGTGACTGATAATCATTTTACATGCAATTTTGTCCGAGGTCTCTCGTCGGTGTTTCCGGCTACTCTGATTTGCTCTGTAATGCGAACACGTACAATCGATGACCGTCCCACATCGCTCGTGACCAGTATTCGTCCTCCCGCCCTTTATTCCTCCAACATGTTTGGTGACTTGTACAGTGATCACTCTACGCAACTGTTACGGCTAACTCTGTACAGTAGATTCTTTCTTGCTTCCAAGCGTTTGGCTGGACGGAATACACGGCTGCTCATTTTTTTTCGGTTTGCGGACCTCACCTTGAGGCCAGGTTTTTCCTGAACAAGAAGTAAAGTGTGTCAGCTACCATGTATATATTTCTTGTCCATGAACACGGCAGGTGTCACGGGATGTTCCGGCACATGTAGGCTCCCTATGCGATAAAGTGTTCATGTTCAGGGACACGATGAAAAGAATACTACGTTGCTGGATTTGATAATGTACCTAGACACTAACATTTCTTAAGTGGGATGGCTGTGTTGAAAATTTTGGTGTGGACCTCAGAATTCTTTCGCTCCGCAACTGTGTCCAGAACTAATAAGAGACCGACCAGCCTTGTGTAGAATAATGATGATGATCTGGATTAAAACGACCCAAGTCCTAATCTTGTTCCTTTCTTTGTTCTCGACCGAGCTGGACTAGTGCGTCAGTCACCGTCCTGACGGTCAATACTGACAGAGAGAGAGAGAGACAGAGAGAGAGAGAGAGAGAGAGAGTAACAGAGAGTAACGGCGTTGTGGAATGGTTAGCATTCATACTTCCTATTTGGGAAGCCCCAGGTTCAGATACCTGCACCGAAACCGTCTATGCTGACGCAAACGTGTAGTATTTTTTTTCAGTCCTTCCACAGTCACTCCAAAATGGATGGCCTCTTCTTTTCCCATCCTTTCCAAGTAATTACTGACATATATGCTCTTCGCTTTCTGTATATCCAAAATTTAGTCAAAGTGACAATATGATGTAGAGTAAAAGTACAAAAATGATAGATATACAGCGCAAAGTATTACAAATGTTTCGCACACAGAATTCAAATGTTACGCCGAACTCATTGTGTACAACTTAAAATTGATGCTGGGCCAAGTTTAGGCGCGTCCGAAAAATTGCGAAAAGCGACTATTAGCTTCGTCATGTCTGTCTGACCGCATGAAACAACTCTTTGTCGACTGCCCGAGTTTCGTGAAATTTGATATTTGAGTGTTTGTCGAAAATCTGTCGAGAAAATTCAAGTTTCATTAAAATGCGACAAAAGTAACGGGTACTTTACGTGAAGACCGATATACGGTCATGATCATCTCTGGCTCAGTTCTTCTTAGATTGAGAAATGTTTCAGACAAAAGTTGCAGAGAAAATTTAAACACACTTTCATTTTCAATAACTTCTTTTTCGAAAATTGTGCCTTTTTTTTAGATTTTTGTAGAACCGGGCAGGCCATAGATGATAATATCGACAATGCGTATTTCATAGTGGATGCCTAAGGCTACAAATACACATCGGAATATGCATTACTTGTTTTAGAAATTTCTCAACAGAGTAAAAGGTGTGTGTACTTAAGAATTTTCTTTAAGCTGATTTAAAAAGAACCTTTCATTAATCAAACGTACGAGTATGCTTTGTAAATTTTGAAAATTTTGATACCAGCATACTATGTACTTTTTTGAAAAAGTGAATAATTAGAAATTTCCATGTGTATATATTAAGTATTCCTTGTATTAATACAAGCTTGTGTGAGATAATTATACATATAACAGCTTTGTGTTGCAGAGTGAATATCTTCTTACTGCAAGGCAAATTGCTCCAAATCTTCTTACTGTTGAACGCCATGTGTTAAAACTAGTGACAGTGTTGTATGTGTCATAATTTTAGTCACGCATTGAGAAAAGCACAGTTTAATCCCAACGAACGCTTCTATCCATTTTCAGCTTCTTTACTACTAAGTTGGCAGTACTGTTGTAGCAACACAAGCTACATGCTGCTGCTGCCAGACTACACCAGTTTTGTTTAGAGTAAAACAGACCAGCTTCATGTTGGGTCTAGGTCACCAGGTCCTGTTCTGAGACCCAGATTTGATTGAAATATTTTTCCTACTTTGCTGTATCTAAAATTCTTCACCTGTAACTGGACACTGATCTCAGAGTTGTCTTTTATAAAGTTGCATCCACAGATAACAATTTTGCTACTCCGACTGAGATTTTTGCACTGCTAAGAACGCAAACTTGGCACTGTGATGTGTTCAGTTGAGCTCTGCGTAAGAAATAATCTCCTCTTGTAAGCGAGGGGAAGAACTTCAAAAGCGTAAGAATAGTTTTCCATCCGCGATATTTAGTGAGCATTGTTTCGCCTAGCTTCCATCAACACTTAATTATTGACTGGCAGTCGGTTTTTGGACAGATGAAAGCATGATGGCAATGTCGTGTCTGTCCGTCCGAAAGTTTCTTTTCCGAATCTACGGAATGCACTGTGACAGAAGTTGGTATTAATATGGCCTACAGTGAAATGTACATATCGAATTTATTTTTGTGTTGTTTTTGTTTTCAGTCGTATATAACAGTATATTGCCTTCAGTTCAAAACACATTTCAGTCCCCTGAAAGTTTTATAGCTGCGTATGACGAAGTGTAAATTTGATAAATTGGTATAAGGCTTATTGAGATATTTTTTTTTTTGGATAATGAACATCTGAGAAAGTACCAGGAACTTATGACTTATGCTATGTCTGTTTTTACAATTATCTTCAAAATTACAGTACAGCTTGTACAGTTCAATACATGAATACTAAGGACAGTGCCAGCGTCAAATTTGGAAAATGTGTGCTTCGAATATGCTGTGTATATTGTAGGTAATCAATTCTCAATCTTTGAATTCCGGCTTCATCAAGTTGTACCTTTTCGATGTTTTGAGAGAAAGTACGGATCTTAAGTTCTTCCTATAACTGCTCATATTTTTGCAATATTATAAAGGTAACATAGTCCCTGTGCAGGCCTGTTAGAGGCCAGAGGTTTCCAGAAGGTCAAGGCACCAAGATGTTGAGACAGTCAACACATGAATGTGGTAAGTTTGTCAACCTTACACACTGGCTGCCTGTATCCCCTTTTACTCATTTCGGTCAGAGGCGGAGTCGATACCAGAACCTCAGTGTGGTTGGAAGAATTGTGTAAATGAACCCGCGACCTTCCGGCTTGTAGCGCAGTGATTCAACGGCATGCCCCACTTGTAATATTTTAGGGATAAAAAAATTCGGCACGCTCGATGAAAGTACAGTATTGAGTATTTAAATGAATGAACATTTATTTGTACGTACAGATCTACGTAACATTCAATGCTTTTATGTAGGCCTGTGTTAGTATCATTTCTGCAGCAGTTGAGCCACCACAAAGAAATACGCACATCCACGGGGTATCAGTGTTGTATCAGCCGACGCAAATTTGTTTTGATTTATACGGGGTACATTCATTAAACTTCACCATAGTCTCTGCGATGCCCCCCTACACTCTTCAGGTACAAAAATTCGCAGGAAGTCCGTAGTGTATTAGCAACTTATCCGACATGAATTGTTTTATATTTCAGCTGCAGTTTCATTAACTTATCCTTGACCCCCTGACAGAGGAGTCACCATTGTTAAGGATAAATATTCGTGGAATTTCAACAGCCACTTAGCAGTTAGTTCTGAAAGGTAGTCATCAACACAGCCGTGACACCTGAATTTCCTCACACTCTATGCTAATCAGATTGAACCTCAATAAAGAGGGCAGCGGGACAGCGGTCCCGTTACCGGGAGAACTACTTTTTCCTGCTGAGACGCCGAGCCCAGTGTTCCGCCTCAGACTTACCCACGGCCGTCTTGAGTGTTTATGTCCTGAGTGATTCTTGTACGTTATTAGAACTTAATTTATTGAGACGTGAAACTCGCGCCAGATGTATTTATCGCAACGCAAACATGAAAAGAGGAAGGCATACATTATTACTAAAGTTCTCCCATTCTTCTATCACCTTATCGGCTACTTAGTTTGCTGGGCATTGTCTAACACCGCACGTGCTTGAGAAGTCATTCTTAATCCATGAGAACATAACAACGCTTCTCTGAATGCCTGCACTGTACCGTTCACCGCAAACGATGCTCAACTGTCTACTCCTGAGAAACTCGGGAAATTACCACATTTAAAACGTGAAAATAGTGTTACCGGCACGGACAGTAGAGACAAACTGTGACAAAGAAACTGGTTTTGTTCCTTCTTGTTTGTAAACATCAGAGCATTCTGCTCGAGAACAGACGTTCATGCAAGCATTCGAGATTGATTCAGATCTTACTGACATTGAAATGTCTGAATATTGCGTTACTCTTTTTACGGTGGCTTTTAGGGTTTGTCATTTGCATGTAATCGACCGCTCACTTCACCTTTCACCCAGACCTAGCGCGGCAAATGTGCTTGAGCTTAGATGGCCGGGTCAAGAGGCTAGTCACTGCAGAGTTGCGGGTTAGTCCTCGGAACAGTCCGCGTGGGACCTGTTGTGGACAAAGTGGCACTCGGAAATTGTTCTTCCAGTATTGCTATTTCCCTCGTCATTCTACATTTTATAAAGTCTCCATATTAATTACCTGTCATCCTGACGAGGGACAAGGGGCCCGTTATAGGCCACATTCCGAGAGACAGGGTCACTTCATACAAAAATTAAAAAAATAAAATAAAATAAAATGAACGTATAGAGGTATTTTGTATGAGGGTCGTAGAAGATGTTGGGGGGTGTTTATACATTTATTCCAGTTCGTAATTTATGCACCGACTTTGTACCAATTACAGTGCTCAGAGTTCGATTTACAGTGATTATTAACGATGATTGTGGAAGAATCTGGAAGGGACCGTTTGTCGTGTAGTTCATGATGTTGGTAGTTATGGACCAAATGAAGAAAAGAGCGCTTTATGTGGAGAACACGTACCCTAACTCTCACTATCATCGTAACCTAGTACCAGCTACTAAACCGTGTTGGATTTTTATGAAATTTGGTATTGACTTTCTTTGTATAACTGTGTCGAATACGCATGAATTTCACGAAAATCATGGTAGTGAGAATTATACTTCACTGAGCGGCGTAAAAGAATTTCTACCCGTTGCTCCTGACCAATTTCGGTCAAATTCGGTACAGATGACTTCCACGTAGGGCTGCTTACTCGTATTATTATAGATCGCAGCACCGCAGGTCACATATAAGGGCTTTGTCTTGCACGTAATTAAATTGAATGTAATATAATACTAAACAGTGTACGTCAGCACAACCACTTTATTACTCAAGGCATTTACATAGGCTACATGTTTCGACTATAAATAGGCATCTTCAGGCCTTTTTTGTAATTTAAGTCATAAGATGCTATGCACACTTTGGGATCCCATCGTGTTTACACCCATGGAATACATAAAATTTAATCATTTTTCTCGAAGGGTGTGACGTGCAAATTGTGTTTACAACAGTGGGATACATAAAGTTGGATAATTTGTCTCGTGAAATGTGTTATACAAATTGTGCAATAAAAAGTTAAAATAGATAAAATTCTTAAAATATATTTTAACTTTCTATTACACAATTTGTATAACACATTTTACGAGACAATTGATCCAACTTTATGTATCCCACTGTTGTAAACACAATTTGCACGTCACACCCTTTGAGACAAATGATTAAATTTTATGTTTTCCGTGGATGTAAACACGATGGGATCCCAAAGTGTGCATAGCATCTTGTGACTTAAATGACAAAAATAGGCCTGAAGATGCCTATTTATAGTCGAAACATATAGCCTATGTAAATGACTTGAGTAATAAAGTGGTTGTGCTGACGTACACTGTTTAGTAGGATACTGCGTTTATAAGCACATCATGATGCTTCCATTCAAAAAGAGTAATTAAATTGAGGTTCTGGAAAGAGTGACAAGGGTGATTTTCAGGTGAGGCATTCCCGTTGTGTTTCCAATAATTATTAATTATATGTAAATTTATAGTTTAACACAACTTTATTATCCAAAGCATAATCAACTAAAAGAACACAGCAGCTACAATATTTCGACTTTCATGAAACCATCTTCAGGCTGTATCTTTAAAGGGTTGTATTATACAATCGACAGGGCCTTATTTTTATATTCTGATATATTGTATCAGTCAAGAAATATAAAGGAGAACTCTTAATTCTAAGGCGTTGCTTATTGTATATTACAGCCCTTTTAAGATACAGATTGATGATGACTTCATGAAAGCCGAAACATTGTAACTGCTGTGTTCTTTTAATTGATTATATTTTATATAATAAAGTTGTGTTAGACTATAAATTTAAGTATAATTAATAATTAGTAACAAGGATAAGTCAAGATAAGGAAAAAGTGTTTTTGGTCTTATAAGCCACACTTTGTTGTCATGTTTTTGGCGTCTACAACACTTTTATTCACTAGACTATCTATGCCTATACTCACACAACACACAAACCTAACCTTATTTTACTTATTAATTTCCACACTTAGGCGCTTTCGCAAGGTAGTTGCTAAAAACGACTGTTACCAACATCATACCCGTCCGTGTGTCCACACAGAACAGCTCAACTCCCACTGGTTGAATTTTCGTGAAGTTTTATATTCTTAATTTAAACAAATTTTTCTAAATTTGTTTTGATTAAAGTCGGTAAAGAACATCATGCTTCGCACGAAAACCTACATCTACTCGTTTGTGTTAGTTGTCTTTGAAATGGAAAAAGACTGTGTGAAACCTAAGAAACAACTGACGATCTAAAAATCTCGCTGTTTCGAGAGAAGTGCAGGAAATAGTACCTGTATCTCATCTTTGACGAGATAAGACCAGTAAAATGCAGTATGACTGTGTTTAAGACTGTGGTATACTGCATCGTAGTATATCTCTTGCCTCTTACGAGGAAAGTACAAACTATAGACCGAGGAAATATTGATATTCTGAACGTAACATCATTCCGCGCGAAAAACGGAAGTAGTGATTGCGTTTATGTTCATTGAAATTATTCACGAATAATATGACATACAGCAATAAAACCGACACTAGCAGCGAAAACACCAGAAGCGTTAAGCTCCGAAGCCATTTCGTAACTTCCCTTCCCCTCTATGTTTCTCCTTCCGCATTTTCTCTTCCTATTGAGATTATCAATCCATATTTCGCATGCATTTTTTTTGCCGCATTCTTACTGCTTGCCCATCCGGTCTCCTAATTCAGTGGCCCTGTAAAGACTTTCACCTACTTCTTAGTTGTTTCGCCTAGTATCTGGATTAGTGTCATTGGGGAGCTGTACCTAGGCCGACGAATGCTCGCACAGAGCGATCCTGCAGACATTTGTTCACGTCGTCAAGGAAGATGCATTCCACGACTGGCCACCATATCGATGTCTTCGTCTCACGGCTCTCGGCAGCAGTCGAAATATTCTGAGCAGAAATGCTCCTGCTGTTCGTTGCCACGAACAACAGCAGCACGAACAAACAATGCCTCTGAATCATTGCAGCAAAACCACGTAATGCCACCATGTTGTTAGCCTGCAAAGCGACGGAAGATATGTCAGGACGAGAAGCAAATATAACCAATCTTGCATAGACACTTTTCTTTAATATTTTTATCTGAAAGTAAGCGTTGGTTACCACGTTGATAAGAAAAACAACTCTTCCATAAAAGACTGTCTACACCGAATAGAACGTGTTTTCTGCCAACAGATTTCTAATTATTTATATTATTATAGAGGAAAATTAACCGATAAGCAGTACTTACACACCATCAACACAATTATTATTATTATTATTATTATTATTATTAATTAACCATCAATTACTTCTAGCTGGATGTATAGATAAAGGTAGCACAACGGGATGCCCAAAGTTAAAAAAAAAACTTTTTAACCTGCTAAAGTCTGACATTAAACTAAGCAGTACAGAAAACTTCAATTTCCACCTCATTACTTCACCATCACACGGACCAGCTGGCTAATTCTGTTTAAGGAAATAATCACTGTTTATTTTGAGAATTATACACAACACACACACTCTGTAGGCCAAGTGCAAATGTTATTAATGTTCAAGGAGGCGTTAAATGTATTTTGTAACCAGCGTTTTAAACACTTACAAATGTATTTTCTTTATTTTATTAAGCTTTCAAAATTTTGCATCTTGTAATTAAAAGTCTTTTGAAGTAAGGAGAAATGTATCCGTCTAATATGGTCGCCTACAAATTTCTGTAAGAGGCAGTCTATCGCCTTTCCATTGAAGAATACATAAAAATTAATTTTCATGTAGCCCAGTAAAGGAGTTGATATAAAATTGATTGTCGTGGAGAAGAAAATAGGCTGACATGCTAATCTGAAATTAACATGAAACTAGGACCATCAAAAGCCATAAAACACTTACACTAATATAACATAATTTTCGATTACGAATGCATGCAGTGTTTAATTTCGAATATGTTTCCGGCTTATAGACTGTCTTCCGGGAGTCACTCTAAATACTACTGGAAGGACCTTAAGTATTTCCAGTCCTTTAAATACAATAAAATTATGTCTATGTAGAGTCTTGATTTTCTGCCAATTGTGTTTAGAGTGTTTCCCTGAAAGCGGCTAATAAAGAACGAGACGTAAATGCGTCTCTCTCCACGCCATGAAATCATGCACGGGAAGCTGAAGTGTAGCTTCTGTCTTTCTTAATCTCGGAACTAGATGGAGGTCAGCATCACGCTCTGGTCGCTTTATGCTACGGACAGAACCCCGCTATCAATGCGGTAGGAGTTTGGGTTGGCGCCTCAGCCTATCTGGGTGGTTTTGGAGAAGAGAAAAATCCCACACCCTTGTCAGAAATCGCAATTCGGACGAAATATGTGGGAATTAAGCAGGATATGTATTTGAAATCTGAAATTGTGTACCTTGTGTTTTGCTTTATTAGATAGGATTGAAAATTGAGGTGACGAATGCATTACAGATTTGTAAGCGGTAAATTCAGTGAGAACATTTCGAAGTGTTTGACGTTAAGGTGACCGTGCATCGTGATAAATTCTTATAATAAAACCAATTAGACGCACTAATTTCTCAAATCTATTTTTGGAATAAAATTCTACATGTTTCGGACAGTTCCTCTGCCCATCATCAGGAGTTTTTCACTGTACACACGGCAATGGTATATGTCATACAGATTTGCTAACAGCTTGCGAGCAAGCTGTCAGCAGCAAACTGTCAGCAAACCTGTATGACATACCATTGCCGTGTGTACAATGAAAAACTCCTGATGATGGACAGAGGAACTGTCCGAAACATGTAGAATTTTATTCCAAAAATAAATTTGAGAAATTAGTGCATTTAGTTGGTTTTATTATAAGAAATTTTCGAAATGAGTCTGGATGAAGAATAAGAATATCTCCATTGATCCGGGTCGCTCTTGAGAAACTAATATTTGCTCAGTCACCCAGGAACTTCCCTGCCCATTATGACACATGCATTTGATCATGTTACAAAAGACCACCACAGTTCCCTGTCATGGCGAATGAAGTACATATCCATAATACTTATTTTTTAAAGATCATTTTAATCACGACGCCCAGGACAACCAAGCGATATCTACCTTTTAGGGGCTTTTCCTAAAATATTCTTTACATTTCTTAACATGCTCGTGGTTGTTGAAGAATAAAAGACCAACTTGATGTCACTTGCTATTTTATTTCATTTCTTATGTGCTCAACATGTTTCGGACATTAATATATCCATAATCAGGAGCTATCAGGAGCTTGCGACTATTCTGTTGAATTACCACATTGGTCGTATTTTTCTTGGTTCGATGTGTGTTGGAGTTTCGGTTTGGTTCGGTTGGAGTGGTATCCGTGTTGCAGGCTGAAGCCTGCAACACGGATACCACATATACGACAAATGTGGTAATTCAATAGAATAGTCGCAAGCTCCTGATGATGGATATATTAATGTCCGAAACATGTTGAGCACATAAGAAATGAAATAAAATAACAAGTGTCATCAAGTTGGTCTTTTATTCTTAAACTATCACAATGATGCACGGTCCAATAAACGTAAGATTACTCGTGGTTGTTACTTGCGCCGTTCTTCTCACACGTCTCGGTGGGACGAGCCTAATAATGAGGAAATAGCAAAGATAATTAATTTTGCAATTAATTTGACATTCATCAATAACAAAGTGGAAAAGAATAATTGAATTTCTGGAAGTGCATATAATTACATATTTATTAAAAAAAACTGTAGCTATTTTGTCGCCTTTTCGCAACGCATAACCAATGTAAGAATAATAATTACGCTAATTTTTTTTATGGATTTTAAATAAATAACAAGTGTCTGAAACAAGGTTGTTAGACAAGTACTTGCACCTGAGAGGGATTAAGTAAGTAGTTTAAGAAGGAACTCCCTAATTTATAGAGGCCGTCTAGTGTTGATATTCTGGGCATGAGGGGATGAGAAATCCATCTATTCCCTTTGTAAGGAGGACGAGACGGGAGGAAGAAATATCGCGAGAATGAAAGGTGGGCGGGATTAGCTTAGGATTATACCCAATCGCAACATCTGGTACTGGTTGTAGTAGGTCTTGCGGGTGTATCGCCATAGTGTTAATTAGTATTCAAAATTCGAAATATTTCCCTATTTCGGCAATCTGTATCTCCTTTAGCAGTCATTCACCAATCAATTAGAATTATGGGCTGCGTCATTGTAAGTTTGAAGACAGCGAGAATTCAGGAAGTATAACAGAACACCTGCCGTGCACAAAGACCGAATATGCGAACAAGTGCAGCGCAAAAATTTTTGAGTTAATCCTTGTGTTATTAAAATTTATTTTCGCCTTTGAAATTATTCTTGTTTTAACGAAATCAGTAACGGTTAGATTAATTAACATAAAACCATTAGACAGGAGTCTACTAGGCGTCCTTGAACATCGTACGAAAAAAGACTAACCTGTATAAACTAGGGCTAGACTACGTTCCTATTTTTATCATGGGATCGAACGTATTTACTTCTTCCATGAAAGATTGGAAATTTTACCATGTATAAAATTATCAGTTTTTTCAAAAGAATTCTGCCGTGCGCGTTCCAAGCCACCGCACACAGAACCGTTTGCGATGAAAAGAAGAATCTGTTAATTTAAAGGTTTCCGGTTTACGATGTTGAAGTTTTTCTGACACTGAGTAATTAGCACAGTGTGGAAGCAGCGTGTTCTTCCGAAATGTTAACAACACAGCCCATTCCATAGAGTGACAACACTCAAGATAGGGGAAACAGGGGAAAAAAATTAATAGGTATAAGATTTTAACTTAAAACAAGCTATAAAATTGGTCGTTTCGTCCTTGGTTTGCTGTAGGTTAGAGGTTAGGTGAGGTTAGGCTGGAGTAGTGTCCGGACTGCAGCCTGGACACTACTCCAGCCTAACCTCACCTAACCTCCAACCTACAGCAAACCAAGAACGAAACGACCAATTTTATAGCTTGTTTTAAGTTAAAATCTTATACCTATTAACCTTTTCCCCTGTTTCCCCTATCTTGAGTGTTGTCACTCTATGGAATGGGCTGTGTTGTTAACATTTCGGAAGAACACGCTGCTTCCACACTGTGCTAATTACTCAGTGTCAGAAAAATATCAACATCGTAAATCGGAAACCTTTAAATTAACAGATCCTTCTTTTCATCGTAAACGGTTCTGTGTGCGGTGGCTTGGTACGCGCTGTGCAGTCGGCACGCCCTGACAATAAATTTTTATTTATTTGGCTCACAGACAAGGTTTGGTGTGACCTTTTCGAAGCGGAAGCATGATTGGAATGGGGGCAGAATGAAGCTGCGTGTCTTCTCCTTTGAACAATACCGAAATCAGCTTTGTTCAACTCACATTCATAGGCAGTTTATATCGGTCATACATGACCTTTGACGTCCAGGTCGTGAAGAAGTCCGTTTCGGGGCCTGATGATTCATATAACAATTACAGTAACCGAAACGTCATAAGAAAAATGTTTTTTTATTATTTTGTCTTCTTAGTCGCCTCTCCAACTGCCTAATTTCTTCCCTATAATGTCTTCTGGCTCTTTCTTTTTCATTTTCTTACGTATCGTTATTTTCTGTCTCATTCTCACGTGACTTCTTCCCTTCTTCGTGTTCCTTTTCTTCCTCATTCTCTCTTAGCCTCACCTTCAGTCTTCCAAACTCCCTTCTCCTCTTCCTCCTTCTCATGCTCTTTTTTTTGTCTCTAACTCTACCTCTGTTCTCCTAGGCTCCACTGTTCTGAATCACACTGCCAAGTACAGACATTCTGAGGGGGATAAGCCGGTGATGAAGTGTTGTGCAGGGATTCCAGATCTGTACATTAGTGGGAATAACTGGGCTACTAAACTGACAGTGAGTACAGGCAGACAATTCTTACCGCAACATTATGACAAGAAGGCACCTGCGGCTTCCACTTACTGTTATTATCAAGCGAAAGTCAAAGGCTATTCGATACTAAAACTTGAATCACGTGATCACGCGATCCTTTACGAAAAATGTCAACAGTTTATCCAATAGCTGCACAAAAACTCGGGTCCTTTATTTTTCACTTTTCTTGGAGAAACGCACTGTCGGTGTGTCTAGGTTTACGTATTTGTCAGACTGGTATTTACGAATGCACAGTAAAATCAAAACGAAGCAATTCACACATTTGCTTGCTAAAACTTTTAAAACACACAAGAATAAAATTGGGGCCGATTGCTTAAGCAAACGTGTGTGTAATTTTAAAACCCTAGAATCTTCGAAGTTTCCATACACAACTGTTAATCTATAACGGCCCCAAAGTCGAAAGGATTTAATTTTAGGTGTCTTGCCGCCTGACACTGACTTGACACTGTGCCCCATTCCTGTAACCATTGTAATATCAGCTGTGCGTATCAATACGTGTAACGATTGAATGGACTACACGTAACACTTACTTTGTCTTCTTTGCTGTTTTCTACAACCCATTAGTCTTGGTGTTAATTTATTTTACAAAACTGCTGTTGTATTGAATACTGTTGGCAATACATCACACTGCAGAGTATTATTACTTGTTCATTATAGTGATGTATGTACTCCATATTTAAAGATTTGCAAGTAAAGGCAGTGTAATATTTCATCATGAACGGCTTTTGTCTTGGAGTCGTTCTCAGACAAATTATAAATTCCGATGTATACTTCATCGAAACTATCCAGCGAACGTAGCCCTTACATATTTTCACCAATCAATTGGCTTCAGAGGTGACTTTTTTTTTGCTAGTATTTTGTAAGTGATGGATCTGAAACTTGGCCAGAACACCGGAAGTTTTAAAAGCTTTGTAATTTTCCTCGGTCCCTCTCGGGAATGTCATGATGTTGTCTACAACTTGACAACAACTTCTTTCTAAACCCTTCCCAAATTCACATTTTTTTCGAATTAGTTTTTACCTACATGTCCAAAAGTTCGGTAGTATATAATTCGGGCTACTGAGAGCATCGTTTAATACATCTGAAATAAATAAACCTTACCGGGCCGTTCTGAACCAACACTAAATTCGCCAAACAGTAGACCTCCAGTATGCAAAATTTAGGTTAAATTTGTTAAGTAATTCTGGACGTAAATCGTGCGGATACTTCATGTTAATTCCATGTATGTTGTGTACATAACATGTATAGTCTGCACGCTTCCTTTGGTAAAATTTTGGGACAGTGGTTTTAATGTCATGGTGGATGTTTACTGTATTCACTCGTGCTGCAGTTATAAGTATCACATATATTCACATAGTTGTCATATTTATGTGGTTTAATATTACAAATTTGAACATCATGACGTTAATTGTCACTGGAAAGTTACAGGACTCTACAGTATTTAACAAAACAAAGAAATTTGTTCGAATATTACTGGGGAGGAAGACACAAAGATTTTGCTAGAGCACCCAGAATTGTTTTTCTCCCCGAGAAATAGTCTATCTTGTGTTATATTTGAGGGACAACGGTTGAGAAGCGCGGAGTTCGAATGTCACAAAGTTTGCAAACTATCCAGTTGGACACTTTCATGGTTCCTCCCCGTCTCTCCGAAATTCTAGGGAATAAATTGAAACAGACAAGTATCCTCCTGAAATAGTAACGATTTCCTGCCTCTGGTAGTTAAAACCCAGCGGCTGTGCGAACTCCTGAAGTGAAAATTACTCTAACTAGCCTATTCATTGCAGGGGTTTAAAATACTATATAAACCTAGTCATCGTATAGATGACGTTTTTACGGGTTATGGCGCCGTGAAATTATTTGCATGGCTACCGACATTTCGGAGAAGTTCTTGTAGGAAGATTCAAAATCACATTAGCATCTAATATTCATGGTTAAGCAATATGACCAGTTAATAAAATTCAATTGACACATACATGAGTAGCCTGTACACGGCAGTCTTGCACCAAATAACTCAGAGACTGAAGTTTCAAGTCCTTTGGATGTGATGCCGTTTAAATTGGTATATATTTCCTAAGGTTTTGGAGGAGTACCATGCGTGATTTCAGGCTTTTTTTGCTAAGTAGATGAGATATGCGTTCTTCTGGGTTTAATAGGCAGCTTATAGTGGTGAAGATGGGGCCGATAGAGTTGTCTCGAAACGTCAGTATGAAATTATCACTATACGCTGCATAACTACCCAGAAGAGCGCAGTTCGCATTTCGGAGGAGCTTTCTTCCTCATTCTTCAGCATCCAACATGTCGAAGGGGAGTGAAAAAACCAGAATACATGAATGCTTATAGCCACCAGTATGAAAACCTTCAACCTTGCAACTTAGCTATTAACAAAACTCTATCTGCTAACTTCAGGCACTGAAATTGTGATTAAGAACTTACTCTGAGATGGTCTGCGGAATCAGTTGCGTTCTACGTGTCCACTCCTTACACAACAGAAGAACAGCTGCATATCCACGACAGTGCTGTCTGCTTACTGACGCAGGTTATTGCACGGAAAAGAGCCGGGGATACGGAGCGCCGGCATGATGGAATTCTTGCCACCTTGGATGTCGAAATGTTTATGACTGCCAGTCGTGAATGGCGATTATTTTAAACCATTCGTTTTAGTTTGCTAAGAGGGAAGGAAGAGAAACCGGTAACGCGAACTTCCCCTCTTTAATCTCTCCCACCTCCCTTTTTTCTTGCGTGGGCTTTTAGCGCAATAGCGACTTGACCGTCTTACTACAGCTGCTGAGATGAGCAAGTGCTGATCACCCATAGACCTACATTTACAACAGCTATACATAATATGACTGTATGGGTTTGAAACTGAAAATTTCGGGCACCGTTATATTATTAGCTAATAGTGTTGGAGAACCGTGCGAAGAAGGTGCTGTTTGTGCTCTGTTAATTAAACCGAATGCTTTGCGAATTTGCAGGAGTCACACACCCATAAATACTGCAGAAACCTGAAATAGTGATTTAATGTATTCTTTTCTGTGCCATTGGTGCCACCAACTTGTTTTGCCTCCTCATTTACTGTGTATGGAGGAGGCTGTTTTGTTACAGGAAGCCGACATCCGGATACCCTATTTTTTTGGAACTGAAAGCTATAGAGGGGTTACGTTGTAAGATGTGCGTTTGAAGTTCAAGTAACGCTTTCATATTGCTTTTATATATTTTATTTTACCGGTACTTGCTTAAATAAGTATGAAGTTTCTGGTAATAAACAGTATTAAACAAAGTTAATAGTAGAGAATGTGAGCCGGGTAGCTCAGTCGGTATAGCGACTGGTTACGGACTGGACGGTCCGGGGATCGAAACCCAATATAGGCGATATTTTCCGCACCTGTCCAGACCGGCCCTGGAGTCCACCCAGCCTCCTGTACAATGGGTACCGGGTCTTTCCGGGGGGTAGAGGCGGCCGGGGCGTG
>Ga0123357_10003138_pt1 | contig 18774 bp, 13 predicted proteins | sample TergutEmb28metaG_FD_89873 | JGI IMG/M metagenome (GOLD analysis project Ga0123357, IMG submission 89873) | Embiratermes neotenicus P4 segment gut microbial communities from Petit-Saut dam, French Guiana - Emb289 P4 | ecosystem: Host-associated > Arthropoda: Insects > Digestive system > Gut ...
GGTTTTGTGCTTGCCGAATTCTCCTCTGCACAAGGCTTACAACTTTTTCGTCTCTTCCCCTGCGCCCCCTCCTCGCTTCGACCACCAATTCCCTTCGCTTCCACCAGACGGTTCATACAAGGCCCGTATCTGCTGCATCACCTCGGGCCCGCCGAGAACCCCGAGCACGTTGCGGACCGAGTATTTTTGCCAAGTTCCGAGCAGCGCGAGACGCTCCGACGAGAGCTGCTTGTGCAGCTTGAGGAGGAGCAACGAAGCGATGCGAAGGAAATCGGCAAAAAGACGACGGGAGCAACCTGCGAGGGGTTCCAAGCCTCGCGTCGCTCGCGACGCCTGGTAAACATGATTTAAACCCATGGACCGACTCATACCCGAGACGACTGCGCTGTTCGTCGTTGACGTGCAGGAGAAACTCGCGGCTGCCATGCCGCCTGCTGCGATAGAGAATGTTGTGCATCATACAAGTATCCTGCTGGATGCTGCGCGCCTTCTCGGCGTCGCCGTCGTCGTGAGCGAACAGTACCCGAAGGGGCTCGGCCCGACGGTCGCACCACTCGCGCAAAAGCTGTCGGAGCAGGGAATCACCCCGTTCAGCAAGATGACGTTCGACGCGTGTTCGGATTTGGCCATCGCACGCGCGCTGTCGAACACGAAGGCGCGCGCCGTCGTCGTGGTCGGCATGGAGAGTCACGTTTGCGTGTTTCAAACTGCGCGCGAGCTCGTTCGCCGCGGCTACGCAACCTACGTCGTAGAAGACGCCGTCGTGTCGCGTCGTGAGGAAAACCGCCAAATTGGTTTGTCGCTTTGCGAAAAGGCTGGAGCCATTCTCACGGCAACCGAGACGGTCGTCTTCGACTGGCTCGAGCAAGCGGGCACCGACGCCTTCAAGGCGATCTCGAAGCTCGTCAAGTAGCCCCCGGATGCACCCCCGATGACCGAGTCGTTCATGAAGGGGCTCTTCGGTGGTGTCATCGCCGAGAGCCTCGTCTTCCCGTACCCCGAACCGAACCGCGCCGACGTCGATCGGATCCACGTCGTTCTCGACGCGCTTCGAAAGTTCTCTGCCAAGCACGACGCCGCGAAGACCGACCGCGATGAGGCCATCTCTGCCGAGACGATGGACGCCCTGAAAACGATCGGCGCATTCGGTTGGATCATCCCGAGAGATCACGGCGGCAGCGGTTTCAACCCGACGATGCATGCGCGCGTCATGCAGGAACTCGCGGGGATCGACGTGTCGCTCGCCGTGGTGGTTCTGGCGCATCAGTCACTCGCGATCACGACTCTCTTGCACTATGCAACAATAGCGTTTTCGGCGCGCCTGCTGCCGCGCCTCGCAACGGGCGAGCTCGTCGGAGCCTTCGCGCTCGCCGAGACGGTCGCGGGGAGCGACGCGGCCGCCATTCGGACGCGCGCCGATCGCGATGGCGACGACTACGTCATCACGGGCGACAAGGCCTGGGTCACGAGCGGCACGTTCGCAGATCTGTTCGTCGTTTTCGCGCGCACGTCTCCGGCCGAAGAAGGTGCGAAACCGCGACTTTCGGCGTTTGTCGTGCCGCGTACGAACGGCGTCCGGTCGAGCACTCCGGAGCCCACCCTCGGTGTCCGCGGCGCGGGCGTGAGCGACGTCACCTTCGATCGCGTGCGCGTTCCGCAGGACCACGTTCTCGGCGAGATCGGTCAGGGCTTCAAGATCGCCATGGAGGTGCTCACCCATGCGCGCCTATCGCTTGCAAGCGTCTGCATCGGCGCGTCCAAGCGCCTACTCAAACTTTCTATCGATCGCGTGGGCAAGCGAAAGTCCTTCGGCCGAAGCATCTCCGAGTTCGGGCTCGTGCGCGACAAGATCGCGCGGATGACCGCAGCGATCTTCGCGCTCGAGAGCATGACGTATCTGACGACCGGCCTAGCCTCCGAGAATCATTGCGACGTCATCCTGGAGAGTGCCATCTGCAAGGTCTTTGGCTCAGAGATGCTCTGGCTCGTTGCGAACGAGGCGCAGCAGATCGCCGCCGCCGCCGGTTACACGCGGCGCGAACCGTATGAGCAGATGCTGCGGGACGCACGCGCACCCATGGTGTTTGCGGGAACGAACGAGATTCTTCGCTCTTTCATCGCGCTCTCAGGCATGCACGGTCCAGGACACGAGCTCGAAGAGGTGCGCAAGGCTATGCATGAACCCATCAAGAGCCTCGGCCTTCTCAGTGATTTCGCCATTCGGAAGGCGCGCACCGCGCTCGGCCGCGAGCGCTTGTCGGCAGCGCATCCCGTGCTCGCGCGCGAGACCGCCGTCTTCGAAGAGTACACGGCTCACCTCACGAGGAGCGTGGACAAGGCTCTCCGCAGACACGGAAAGAACATCACCGAAGCGCAATATGCACAAAAGCGCGTGTCAACGATGGCGATCGACCTTTATGCCATTGGCGCTGTCCTCGCGCGCACCACACGCGCCATCGAACGCCGCGGAGAGGAAGGTGCGCGCCGTGAGATCGATCTCACATCCATCTTCGTCGCCTCCGCGAATAGGCGCCTTGCCGACACGATGGCCGCATTCGAAAACAACGACGACGAATTGCGAAAAGCGATAGCCCAAAAGACATGCTCGGACGGCGGCTATCCATTGGACATCCTTTAGAGCGATTTCGCGCAGCAGGCTGGCGAACACGCTCTTAGAGCATGTTTACCAGCCGTCGCGAGCGAATCGAGGCTAGGGCGGAGCGCGAGGAGCCCGCGCAAGCGTACTTGTCGTACGTGCGCAGGCACCGCAGCGCCCAACCGACGTATCGATTCGCGCAGCAGGCTGGCGAACACGCTCTTAGATTGCCCAGTAACGCGAATGCGCCGTAACCGGGACAATGCGGCAACGTTTCCCATGCTGCGTCATACGATTGCTGGCTCTTGGACCCGGATGTAGCCTTATTTTTCCGATGGATAGGGCAAAAATCGACAGACTTGTCCAGCATCTCGTGGAAAACCCCCAAGACGAGGAAGCGCTCGAAGATGCCCAGCGCACCGGCGAAGCGGATCCCATGTCTTACGCGTTGCTGCTCGAACGCGTCGGCACGGAGACAGCGGATCCAACCGTCGCTGCGCAGTGGCTCGCAGAGGCCGGCAATGTCTGGGCGACCATGCTTGGTGATGTGCCGCGTGCCGCGCGCACGCTCATGATGGCCATCGACAAAGATCCCATGTCCGCAACGGCGGCAGACCAACTTGCACGGCTCTATCGGGACAACGGGGACGCCACGGCGCTCGTCTTGCTACTCGAACGGCGAATCAGAACGCTCACGCCGCTCTCAACGCAGAATTCCGACGTTCGCGGGGAGCTCGCGGGGTTCTACGAAGAGCTCGGACGCGCCTGGTTGCAGCCGCCGCTCGCCCAACCGAACAAGGCCATCGACGCACTCAAGAAGGCCATCGAACTCGACCCGACGAGCGCTTACGCCATCTACCATATGCGTGAAGCCTACAAGCAACTCGGAGACTGGCAGAGCGCCCTCCCCCTGTACGCTGTCGAACTCGAACTGGAGCAGAATCCGCGCCGGCGCATCGGCCTTCTGCGTGACGAAGCGGTAACACGCAAGCTCGCCAGCGATCTTCGAGGCGCGAGCCACGCGCTCACCATGGCGCGCGAGATCGATCCATCCGATCCCGTATTGCAGCAGGAATACGCATCAAGCATTCTCGATCGAATCCAAGCCGGCGAACAGGTGCCTGCCGCCGACCGAAGCGACGCAACCAAAGTTCTCCTCGCGCTCGCAGAAGCCTACAAGGGCGAGCACGGCATCGCCTACGCAGGGGCGGCGCTCGACATCGAGCCCGGCAGTGATCGCGGCATGCAGCTCTTTGCCGAGCACGCGCGCTCGCTCAGCCAGCAGACCGAACTCGCGACGCGCTACAGGGCCTTCCTCTCAGCGAATCCGTGGGGTGCCACGTCGGCGGAGATCCGCGCGGCTGCGGAGGAGGCCGGCGTGAATTTCGAGTTCGAGCCTACGAGTACTTCGATGACGGTCAACGCGAACGACGTCGCCACGAGCGTCGCGGTCGATACGGGCGCCGCGGTCGATACGGGCAGCGCGGTCGATACGGGCAGCGCGAACAAGGGGACCGAAGAGACCAAGACAGTCGACGACGCGGACAGGCCTCCGGCGCGAACACCCTCGGCAATGACGCAAGAGAAAATTCAGAACGCCCTCGACGCAGCCCACGCATCCACGCGCAAGGGCAAGAAGCTCGAAGCACATGCAAAGTACAAGGAAGTACTGCAAAGCGACCCTGCACACCATGAAGCGCTCGGCTGGATGGAAGACTACCTGCGCAGCAAACGCGACTACGCTGCGCTTCGCGACGTGCTGCTCGCCGCCATCCACGCAACCGCGGGGTTGCAGGACAAACAGGAATTTCGCGTCGAGCGTCTGCGCGCGCTAGCCAGTCTCTGCGAAGGCAATCTCCGCGACATCCAGGGGGCGATCTCCGCGTGGCGCCAGCTCCTCTTGCTCGACGACGCCGACGAAAGCGCGCACGCCGCGCTGACACGCGTGCTCGAGAGGTCGTCACGGTGGGACGAACTCGCGAACTTGCTCGAGCAAGAGGCGGCGATCACGTCGGACGTCGACGCGAAGGTGCAAGTCGAACGAAAGCTCGCGGTGCTGCACGAGACCAAGCGCAAGGATCTCGTCGCCGCGGGCGAAGCGTGGGGGCGGATTGCGCACCTCCTACCGAACGACGAGCGAGCGATCCTCACTGCCGCAAAGCTGTTCGACAAAGGCGAGCGTCTGGATCTCGCCGCGTCGATCCTCGCCGAGGGCGCGGAGACCATCGCGGAACCGATCGCGCGCGGCGAGCTATTGCGGCACCTCGCGGAGATTCGCGAGCGCCTCGGCGACGTGATCGGAGCGGGCGATTCGTACGCAGAGGCCGCCGATTCCCTTCGCAACGGCAAGCTATGGAAGGAGGCCGAGCGCCTCTACGCGTCCATCGAGTCATGGGAGAAGGCGGCCGACGCAGCGCACGAGCGCAGTCTGCTCGCCAGCGATCCGAAACAGCAAGCGTCGCTCGTTGCATGCGCAGGCGAGTACCTCGTGAAGGCAGGGCGCGACGACGATGCGCTCGAGCGGCTCGAGGAATCGACGAGCCTCGATCCGCTGAACGACGACTACGCGAACATGCTCATTGCGCGCTACGAAGGGCGCGACGAGATCGACAGGCTTGCCACGTTTCTCACGAGACGCGGCGACCTCTTGACCGATCTTCGCTCGCGCACGAGCATCCGACGGCAGGCTGCAACACTTGCAACGACGCGCCTCGCGGACAAGGAGCTCGCACGTGAACTCTGGTTGAAGCTCCTCGAAGATGGTGACGACAACGAGGCCCTCGAGCACCTTATCGACGACGCAGTCGAGCGCGCGGACTTTACCGAAGCCGTAACGTTGCTCCGGCGTCTTGGCCATAACACGATCGACAAGGCGGACAGGACGCGCGTGGCATCGCGGGAAGCGGAGCTCCTTGCGAACGGTGTCGGCGACATCGAGACCGCTGTCTCGCGTTACGAGATGATTCTGTCCGACCTCGATCCGAGCTGCCGATCCGCTTTGCAAGCCATCGCGAATCTGCAGGAGGCGCGTGGACACCGCGCCGAAGCTGCCCGTGCTCTCGAGCGCGATCTCGAGCTCGCCCGGGACGTAGAAGAGCGCGGACGGATCGCCAGCCGCCTCGCGCGGCACTACGACGCGCTCGCAGATCACGAACGCGCGATCCGCGCGCTCGATCTCGTGCGCGAGGCGGACCCTGACGACTTCGACGCCCTCCGCCGCCTCTGCGAGCTCTGCGAGCTCACGCAAGAGTGGGAGCGCGTCGCAGAGCTCCTCGCCCTCCGAATCGAAGTCGAAGCGGACGAGCAGGAGATCGTGGAGCTGACGAAGAAGCTCGCCGCAATCCTCGCCGACAAACTCGATCGCGGCAACGAGGCACTCAGCGCGCTCACCGCTCTCGCCGACGCGGGAGATGCAAGCGTACGTGCAGCATACATCGATCTCGGCGATCGCCTTGGCTCCAAGGGCATGGTCGCAACCAAGCTAAAGGAATGGTGGTTCGACGCGCGCCACAGCGCCGATCGCACGACCGCTCTCCGAGGCGCATTCGAGCGATTCGCGGAGATCGGGCGCGACGCGGACGCCATCCCCGTTGCCATTGAACTCGCGCGCGCAAAGGGCGCTGACCAAAAGCTCGCATCTTTACTCGAAGAGCTCGCGGTCAAGGCGAACGATCAAGACGCGCTCGCCGTCGCGCACGAGCTCCTCGCACGCGAGACGCACGGCGAGGCACGCGCTCGCGAGCTCGTGCGCCAAGCGGAGGTCCGTGTCCGCGCAGGCGTACCGCGCGCCGACGCCATCTCGCACGGCGAGCAGGGGTTATCCCTCATCGCTCCCGCGGATGCAGAACCTTTTCTCGAGCGGCTCGCGGCACTTGCCGTCGAACCGAGCGAGATCATCGGCATCTACGAGCGGCAAGTCGCGCGCTGCAAGGGGCTGCCGGATCGCATCCGCGCGCTCGCACGCGCCGCACAAATCGCGTCCTTGCGCGGGCAGCCCTCGCTGGCGCGCACATTCTTCGAGCTCGGTCTGTCCGGCACACCCACGGACGAGACGCTCTCGATCCTCGAGACCAGCGCCATCGAAGGCGACAGGCTCACGACGAGCTGCCAGCTTCGACACGAGCTCTGTCAGGCATTCGCGTCCGGTGGACACGGCGCGCGCGACGGCGGGCGGACGCGCGCAAACCTCCTTCGTCGTGCGGCCACGATCGCCCAGCGCGATCTCAACGACATCGAACAAGCGTTTACGTGGCTCGAGGGCGCGCTCGTTGCGCACGTCGAACCCCTTACGCTCGACATGCTCGAGTCGTTCGGCAAAGAGGGCGGCGATCCACGGCGCGCCGAGGCCGCCATCACGCGCGCTCTCAGCGAAGTCTTCGACGGACCGCTCGTCAGAGGGCTCTTTCTACGGCGCGCGAAGATCCGGCGCGAGCAACTCGGCGAGCCGGCGGCGGCGGCCGTCGATCTGAAAAAGCTCCATGATCTGTCGCCGAACGATCAGGCGGTCATGGACGACCTCGCCGGTTTGCTCATCGAGCTTCTCGACTACAAGTCGCTCGTTCAAATCTACGAAGTTCAAATCTTGCGCGGCAAAGACATGAATGTGCGCGCGGAATTCGCACGCAAGGTCGCGCGCATCTGGGAGGAGCAACTCGCTGATCCGCGCGAGGCCGCGGATGCCTGGCGACGCGTGCTTCGCATGCGAACGGACGACGCCGAAGGAGCGAGCGGTCTCGAGCGCACGAAGCGCGGCGCCGAATTCCTAAACAAGCCCGAAGGGGATCCCAAGATCGTCTATGCGCCGCCGAAGCTCCTGAGCGATCACCCCGTGGCGCCGCCACAGCGCTCAACCACCAAGGTGCCGGCCGTGCGCCCGCCGGCGGACAAAGGGACGCAAAAGGTGCCCGTCAAACCAACGGCGTCACGCGTTCCACCGTCGTCGCGCACGTCCACTCCACCGCCGCTGCCGCGGGGATCGGCGGCGCCACCAAAGCGCACGAGCGACACTCTCACGACTTTTTCGGCGCTCGACGCCCAGCACGGGATCACCGCAAAGCCGCTCGTATCGACGCCTCCGGAGGACGCCGACGAGATCATGAACGCCGACGATTTCACCGAGATCGTCGACGACGTGAAGAACGACGAAGGCAACCATCGATAGACCGCTTTCAAGTTGACGCGAGGTCGAGGCGGGGCCGAGGAGCGGACCGGAGCCGGAGTGGACGGAGTCCAGCTTGCTGGACGGAGTCCACGGAGACCGACGGAGCCGAAGGCGAAGTGCACAGCCTTGTAGGGCTTTGAGGACCGCACCGCAGGCCCCAACGATGAGATCGCGTCAAATCGAAAGCGGTAACACGATTTTGTAAAATCGTGTTACCGGAGAAAAAGCGCGTCATCCTCGAGCGCGCCCACACTTCCAACAACGAATGCTTCGTTCGGCGCACCGTGCCCGAAGGGCGCGTCCATCACGACGGGCACGTGGAGATCGCGCGTGCGTTCCGCGAGAACGTCGGCCACGGTGACGCCGTCGGGCGCGGGTTCGCACTGCGTGAAGCTGCCGAACACGATGGCCCCGGCACGCGCGAGATGATCCCCGAGGCCCAGCGCCGTGAGCATGCGATCGATGCGATAGGGACGCTCGGTCACGTCCTCGAGCATGAGGATGGCGCCCGGGGGAATGACGAGACGGCCTGCAGCCGCCATGGCAGCCATGAGCGCAAGATTTCCGCCGACGAGCGGCCCCGCTGCTCTGCCTCGTGAGAGGCCACGTGAAAGGATCGTGAGCCCGCTCCAACACCGCCTCTTGCTCGTGCGCTCGAGTGCACAGATGAGAGTCTGTCGCTCCATCGGCGTGATGGAGCGACCAAGGCCCGTGACGTTCGGACCGTGGATCGAAGCGATGCCGTGCGCCGTCGCCACCGCATGCAACGCCGTGACGTCGCTGAAGCCAACGATCCATTTCGGCGCTCGCGCAAACGCATCCCACGGCAACTCGTCGAGGATGCGCATCGCGCCATAGCCACCGCGCGAGCACACGATGGCGGAGATGTCCGGATCGAGCATGGCGCGCGCAAAGTCCTCCGCGCGCTCCGCATCGGTCGCGGCAAGATAACCGCATCGACCGATGACTCGACTCGTCAGCCGGAGCCGATAGCGCAGCGCGAGCCAGGCGAGACCGCGAAAGAGGTCCGTGCGTGGCGCGGGACTCGACGGCGCACACACGGCCAACAGCGACCCTGGCCTGACAGCAGATGGAATACGAAACACCACGCCGCCGCATCTTAGAACTTCTCTCGGCTCTTCGTTTCGACGCGTCGCGGCTCAATATCGAGAGACGCACGACGGCGTGCAAGGACCTTGACCTCATTTCACGGTCCGGCAATAGCTTGGCGGGTGTCGACGACTTCGCGATCGCTCGCGCGACTTGGCGGGAAGTTGAGGGCGGTTGCGCCGTTCGCACACCGGCTCGTGAACTCCGTCACGTCTGGCGTGGACGGCTGGATGACGGCCAAGTTGGGTGAAGAGTTCAACGATCGGCTCTCGCGCGTGCCACTGAACCTCACGTCCACGGGCGTGGATCCCTTCGGGCTCGATCCCCAGTGGACGAAGTACGCGCTCGCCAGCGTCGCGTTTTTGCATCGGCACTACTTCCGCAGCGAGGTCTTCGGCGCGGAGAATCTACCGACGGGTCGTGTCCTCGTCGTCGCGAACCACTCGGGGCAACTTCCGTTCGATGCCACGCTCATCGGCGCTGCCCTCTTCATGGACGTCGAGCCGCCGCGGTTCATGCGCGCCATGGTCGAAAAGTGGACGCAGACGCTGCCCTTCGTTTCGCTTCTCTTCTCGCGCATCGGTCAAGTCGTCGGTGTTCCAGAAAACGCGCGCATGCTGCTCGAAAATGACGAGGCACTGCTCGTCTTTCCAGAAGGCGCGCGCGGCATCTCGAAGACGTTCGACAAGCGCTATCAGCTCGTCGACTTCGGTCTCGGCTTCATGCGCCTCGCGCTCGAGACGAACACGCCCATCGTCCCCGTCGCCGTCATCGGCGGCGAAGAGCAGTACGTCTCCGTCGGGAACTTCGAGGCGCTCGCGAAGTTCCTACGCATGCCCTTCTTGCCGATCCTCCCGCAGCTTGCGCTGCCCTTCGGCGCGCTTCCACTGCCAACGCGCTACCGGATTTACTTCGGCGAACCCATGCGCTTCTCGGGCGATCCGGACGACGATGACGCGATCATCGAAGAGAAAGTTTTCGTCGTGAGAGCCGCGATCCAAGCGATGGTCCATCGCGGTCTCAATGCCAGAAAGAGCATCTTTTTCTGATGGACCGTGGCGAAGGCACCATCCTCGTCACGGGCGCATGCGGGCGCCTCGGCAAGCATCTCGTGCGCACACTTCATCGCAGGCGCCGCGTCATTGCCGTGGACCGGCGCCCCTTCCCGGACAAGCCCAAAGACGTCGTCCACGAGTGCGTCGACATTCGACGCAAAAAACTCAAAGACGTCTTCCGCGCCGAGCCCATCGAGGCCGTCATGCACCTCGGCGTCATGCATGATCCACGCGCATCGCAGGACGAGCACCACGCGTGGAACGTGGCCGGCTTTCAAAAGCTGTTCGACTACGTCGAGCAATTCCGGGTGCCGAAGCTGGTCGTTCTATCGAGCGCGAACGTGTACGGTCCGCAACCGCACAACGCGCAGTTTCTCGACGAGAGCGCGCCGCTGCTCGCGAGTGCGCGCTTCAGCGAGATCCGCGACCTCATCGAAGTGGACATGCTCACGCAGGGTTTTTTCTGGAAGCATCCGCAAACTGAGACCGTCATTCTTCGGCCGGTGCACATCCTTGGCACCGTGCACAACGCGGCATCGAACTTCTTACGATTGCCAACCATCCCAACGCTCATGGGCTTCGATCCGATGGTGCAAGTGGTGCACGAGTCCGACGTCGTGCGCGCACTCGAGCAGACGCTCACCCCGGGGAAGCGTGGAATCTACAACCTTGCCGGCCCCGAACCCCTTCCGCTCTCACACATCGTGAAGCTGCTTGGCCGACCCAATATCGCCGTGCCGTACATGCTCAGCAAAGCGGTGTTGAAGCGGCTCTGGAATCTGCGCCTCACGACCTTCCCCGCACCAGAATTGGATCATATTCGTTTCGTCTGCATGGTGGATGACAAGCGCGCGCGAGACGAGCTCGGATACATGCCCGCGATGTCCATCGAAGAGACCGTACGCAGCGTCGACTTCGGCCGCTGGTAGCCCGCACGCGTGACGGGGTGGACTAATGCGTTAGTGCGATTGGATAGCCCATGGAGTAGCGTGCGTTGATTTCGCTACGCGGCTGCCATCCGACGCTGCCGTGATCATCGTTGTACGTGAACGCGTCGATACCGAAGGGACCGAAGTAGCCGGCCGCCGTGAGCGCCGAAGCGACGCGATGGGCTTCGGCGACCATCGCGCGCGCGATCGCGGGATCGTCGTTTGCGGTTGCGCGCTTGGTTTGCAGCCATTGCCCGTGGCGATCGCACTCTTGCGTGACAAGCTCGCCGACCGTGAACTTGCCATCTTTCGCGATCCATCCGTGGATTGCGTACTCCGTCACGAGGGCGACGTTCGGCTCGATTTGCACGCCACCATCACGCATCGCGGACTCGACGAACGCGCGATCGCTCGCGCATGCCGCCGAGACGACGCGCTGCCCGCGCCCAGCCATGCCGAACGCGCGCTTGACCCGCCACGCGTGCCCCACGGGAGGCACCTCGCCCAACTTCGCGAGTGCTTCGTCGAGCGACGTGACGAACGCGCCACCAGGCAACGTTGCGCCGAGCGCGGAAGAGAACGCCCGACTGTTGACCGCACGAAGAACGTCGACAGGCGGATGCACATCTGGCTCGGCACCTGCGCGCCGGAGCAACGCAGTCGCCCGCGGCGTTGGACAGAACGCGCGACCTACGAATCCGCGAGCTGCATTTCGAGCGCTAGTTTCGTCCACGAGAAGGTCTCCGGGGCGGAGCAGCGACGCCGCGAGGCGATCGATCTGCGAACGCATTGCCGTGAGGACGGCCTTCGACGGCGTGTAATGTCCGCGCGCGCCGAGCTCGAGGTCCGCATCGAGGTTCAGGATCCAAGCGGCGCGGGCGTCCATGCTTCGAGCTCGTTGATGAAACGGACTGGCTGTCCCGCGCGTTCGCGGGCCGAGCGATGGATCGGCATGCCGCGCATGAGCATGGGCGAGAGCGGCTTCGGCAGCGACGCACGCCACGCTTCGAAGGTGAGTGGACCTCTGAAATAGGAAAACCACTCCACGCCGAAGCGCACGTGGCCGATCTCTTCGCCTCCGATGATCTCCTGCACGCGCGCGCCCTCGTCATCACCGGCTTCGCGAAAACGCGCTGCGAACTCGTCGCTGTGATCGAGGTTCGCGCTCTCGAGCCCGAGCCCCATCACAGCAACGAATGCAGCCGGATCGGCACACGCAGGCACCCGAGCCCAGAACCAGTCACGCACGGGAAAATCGCCGACGCGATGACCGAGCCGCTCGATCTGTGCAGAATACATGCTCATATGACGGACCTCGTCGAGCGCGAGGCGCAAGAGACCGGAGCGAAAAGCCTGCGGTGCGTCTGCAAACGCGAGCAGCGCCCACGCCATGAGTTCTGCAGCCTGCAGCTCGTGATGCCAGAAGGTGTGAAGGGCGCGCGCGCGGCCGAGCCTAGAATTTAGGCCACGCGTCTTTCGCGCGCGCTCGAGGACGACGAGCTCGGGCGGCCTCCCGGGTGCTTCGATCCGGCGCACGGGAGCTCCCGTCTCCCATCGATCCGGCACTGCGGGAGGAGTGATCTTGGCTGTAAGCGCCGTCGCGAGGACGTAGTCCCATGCCCAGCGTTCAACGGTGCCGGAAGGAGGGGGATGCATCGCAGAGGCGGCGCATAGCTTAGCGTGACAGCGTTTGGTTTGGGTTTGGCATCGGTGTATAGGGCGATGGTGGCCGCACACGTCCTGCCTTTCGAGAAGCCCGTCGTCGATCTCGTTGCTCGCGTGCGCGAGCTCCGAACGCTGGCGGAGGACGACAAACGTCTGGAACCCGAGCTTCGCCGTCTCGAGGAAAAGACGAGCCGCCTCGCTCGCGAACTCTTCGCCGATCTGTCGCCATGGCAGAAAGTCCAACTTTGCCGGCACCCAAATCGCCCATACACGCTCGATTACGTCGAGCGCCTCATTTCAGACTTCGTCGAGCTGCACGGGGATCGCCGGTTCGGTGACGACGCGGCGATCGTCGGAGGCGTCGGCCGTTATCGCGGGCGCAGCGTCGTCGTCGTCGGCCACCAGAAAGGCCGCACCACCAAGGAAAAAGCTGCACGGAACTTCGGCCAGGCACAGCCCGAAGGCAACCGCAAAGCCTGCCGCCTCTACGAGCTCGCCGATCGTTTTGCCATGCCCATCCTCACGTTCATCGACACGCCCGGCGCGTATCCCGGCATCGGCGCAGAAGAGCGCGGGCAGAGCGAAGCCATCGGCGCATGCCTTGCCGCCATGATGCGCGCACGCGTGCCCATCATCACCACGATCATCGGCGAGGGTGGCTCCGGCGGTGCACTCTCTCTCGGCGTCGGCAATCGCGTGAACGTGCTCGAGTATGGAACCTACAGCGTGATCTCACCTGAAGGATGCGCGTCCATCCTCTGGAAAGACGGCACCAAGGCAGATGAAGCGGCGCTCCGGATGCGCATGACAGCGCCCGAACTTCTTCGCCTCAAGGTCGTCGACCGTGTCATCGACGAGCCAGTCGGCGGAGCGCACCAAGATCCAACGATGGCTGCGCGCCTCGTCGACGACGCCATCCGCGACGCACTCGACGAGCTCACGAAGAGGACCCCCAACGAGCTCGTAGACGAGCGCTACAACCGCTTCCGCGCTCTCGGTGCTTTCACGTCCTGACATGTCGTAACACGAATTTCGAAAATCGTGCTACTGGAGGAGCCGATGCGTGTGTCGCTCCCTTGCGTTGCGATCTTCCTCGCAATGCTTGCAGGTTGCACAGAGGATGGACAAGGGACCGCGTCGTTCACGACGTACGGCGAGACGTTCATCGAAGAACAGATTCCGGCGTCCGCGGTGGAAGATGGCTGGAGCATCACGTACAGCCGTTTCCTCGTGACCTTCCGCGACATCGAGATCGCCGAGACGGATGCTCCGCCCGCTGCAACGATGGCGGGCTCGGTGCTCTTCAACGAGAAGGTGATCGGCACCAAAGCGATCGTTTCGTTTACGGGGCTCCGCGCCAGCGCGTATCCGCACGTGAGCTATCACATCGCGCCTGCCACGGCCGACACCGCGCTCGGCCGCGGCGCCACCGATGCCGACAAGGCACTCATGGTGTCGAACGGCTACGCGATCTACGTCGAAGCGATCGCGCAGAAGGGTGCGGTGACGAAGTCATTCAAGTGGGGCTTCGCGCAAGACACGCTCAACGATCGCTGTCAGGGCAACGTCTCGGGCATGCTGATCAGCGGCGCCATCATCACGAACGGCGGCACCGACACGATGCAGCTCACGATTCACGGCGATCACTTCTTCTATGACGATCTGCAATCTGCTGCCGCGAAGCTCCGTTTCGACAACATCGCAGCGGCAGACGCCGACGGCGACGGCGTCGTCACGCTCGATGAACTTTCGGCCGTCAAGCTCGCGGCGATTCCGATCGAGAACGGCTCTTACGGCACGGGCAGCGCCGCCGGCATTCACACGCTGCGCGATTTCGTCGAAGCGCTTGCGCGAACAGTTGGGCACTTTCGCGGCGAAGGCCAATGCTTCGCCACCCCGATTGAGTAGGCCCGCTCGCTGCGTCACTTAGGGGCATACGTGAACGAGTAACCGAGGCCTTCTTTCATGCCGCGAACGAGCTCGTTTCGGCCGATTGCGCCATCGGGCATGAGGACTGGAGTTCCATCTTCACTTGCGGGGATCGAATCGAATTCGACTTGATCGAACCACTCGGCGATGCCGATCGTGAGCGTGACGACACCGTCGGCTTCGATGTCCACTTCGGCGAACGGACAGCCTTCGACCGTTGGAGCATTGTCCGCATTCAAGATGTCGGCCTCGTCGATCTCGGCACGAAACGGTCTCGTATCGGCTCCGTTCTGTGCAACGCCCTCGAAGACAGCGACATGAGTGCCAAGTGCATTCGCGAACGGCCCTACGGCAGGCGCCTGGAACGTGAACGTGGCGGAACGCACCGTGCCCGAAACGCCGTCGCCCATGCCGAGCACGGTCGTCGTGCGCAAGTCGACAGAGGATGCACCGAGAAATTCCCCGAGCGCGTTGCCCGGCACGTAGTGCCCCGGGTGCGCAAACGCGCTCCTCTCAACGAATGCATTATGCAACCATTCGAAGATCGTGGGGCGCGCGTCCGAAAAAATCGGCGGGCCGTCGTAGTAGTAGAGCGGTCCGATCGAGAGAAGTGCCTTGGAGAGCGTGACGTTCCAGCCGTACGCATTCGTGAACGTCGTGGTGGCTGGGTTCGCGCCGGCGACGTGGACTTCGAGCGCCACGCGCTCACCCGTGGTGTCGCTCGTGCACGCGACAGGCAGCGCCGCTTGAATGCCGAAGGCTACGAACGAAGCAACGAAGACGATGTTCTTCTTCATCTCGAACCACCTTCATAGATGCAGCGTGAGCGTTGCCCAGAGTGTGCGCGGTGCGCCAACGGACACGTGCTTGATCGGCACGCGCGGCGGGCTCTGTAGACGATCGAAGTTCGAGGCGTAGACGAACTCGCCGTCGTACCACTTGGTGTCGAACAAGTTGAACACGTCGAGTCCGAGCTCGACTTCGGACAGACGCAGACCTGCAGACGCGTCGACGAGAAACACGTTGCTGCCCATTTCTTTGTAGGGCAGCGGCCTGCCGACGAGCCCCTGGAGCCCGGTGCCGATGCGCCCCTCGAGCGTTCGATTGAAGAGGCGCGTGAGTGCGTGCTTGATCGCGAGATCGCTTCGAACCACGAGCTCGGGAACGTACGGCAAGAGATCTCCCTTGCGGTACGTCGTGTCCGATTCGCGGAAGGTCGCCCGCGTGTACGTTGCGCTGCTCGACAGAAGCAAAAGATCGCCCGCCCGTGCGATGAACTCGGCGGCAATGCCGCGGCGATCGGTGCCCGGCACGGTCTCGTTGCGCGTCGTCTCGGGATCGAAGACGAGATCTTGGCTAAGGCGCGTGTAAAATGCAGCAATCGAGCCCTCGAGGGTCTGCCCATCGCGGTAGCGCGCGCCGACTTCGTAGCTCGTCACGTTGGTGAAGACCGTCTTCTCGCCATCGGCGAGACTTCGCGCCTGCGGTGATCGGAAGCCATCTCCGTAGCTTGCGAGCAAATGCACGCGCGGCATCGCCGACCAATCGATCGTCGCTTTTTTTCCGAGATGTGAGCCCTGTGCGGATCGCTCTTGCGCGGGCACGACTTGATCATTGATCACGCGATCGGCCGTGGAGTACGAGAGCACGTCCGCGCGGATGCCGCCGCGCACGGTGACGCGCGGGAGGGGATGCAAGCCGAGGTCGACCCAGCCGGCGACGTCGGTGCCGCGAACGTCGGCGTCGACCTGAGTCTGAAGGGGCGAGTCGTCGACGTCCGAAAGACGTGTTTGCGATTGCGAGATGACGTCGTACCGACCGTAGACTCCGAACGCGATCGTGTCGCGGCTCGAAAATATCGGCAGCATGCGCTCGTACGATCCGGTGAGCCCCGCGGTCGTGCTCTCGTTCACTTGTTCGTTGTTGTCGCTCTCGGGGCTGCTCATGGCGCCGTGCAGCGTGTCGAGAAAATAGCCCGTGTAGTTCTGACGAAGTCGAAGCGTGCGGAATACAAGGAATGGCGCGATGGACAAATGTCCGTCGCTCGTGTCCTTCGTGATCTCCGTCAGCACCTGATGGCGGACCGAAAAGCCACCTTGTTTTGGATCGAGCACGGCGAAACGATCCATACGCCCCGATTCGATGTCGGCGGCCGGCACGACGCCGGCGGAGTCGAAGCGTCCCGTGTAGGTCGAAGCAAGCACGCGCAGTGAAAAACCACCGGGCAGATCGTGTTTGAATTGCGCGATCATCGATCCGCGGCGCGCAGCACGATTCGGTCCGAAGCCACTGGTCTGGTAGTCCTCGAACGCAGCGAAGGTCTCTTCCGGTTCGCCTTTCGGGTGATAGGCGAGAAACAGGCGGCGCGTGCCGAAGCTGCCGATCGTGCCCTTCACCGTTGCGCCCGGCTCGGCAACACCGAGGTCCATGCGGATGGATCCGGCGACCGCAAAATCGCCTTGCCGAGGATCGTAGGTGCCCGGCGTGGAGTGAACGCGGCGGATCACCTCCGGCATGACGAAGTGCAGATCGGCATAGCCCTGACCGTGGATGTTCGAGACCTCGTTGACCGGCACGCCTCCAACCCAGAGCTCGACGTCCTGCCCGTGAACGGCGTCGAAGCCTCGAAGGAAGATCTGGTGGGCCTTGCCTTCGCCGCTGTGCTGCGTGACGAAGACGCCAGGCACGACATCGAGCACGTCGCTGCCGGTGCGGTGCGGCGCGGTCATGACGACGTCGCGTCCAAGTTCAACGTCCGATGCACTGCGCGGCGCGGCCTTGCCTCGTACGACGACGGTGTCCATCGGAGCAACTGCGGCCGCGTCGGAGGTCTGCGGCGCGGGCGTTGGATCGGCAGACGGCGGAGCAGTCTCTTCTGCAAGAGCAGCCGACCCGCGAAGCACGCACACGCAACCGAGCGCGCCGGCAGCGAAAAGGTGGCGATGCCGCATGGCTCCGCCTGGTAGCACGATTTTTGACAAACGTGCTACGCGCCCTGTCGGCGACGCAGGCGCGACGCAAGTGCGGGCGGCGACGCAACGGTGGTGATGAACACGGCGGCAACGAGCGCCGAGTAGATGTTCGGCGGAAAAAGCGGCGAACCCTCGACCACGAGCCGCCGTCCGGCGTCGGCGAAGATGAGACCGACCTCGCCACGCGGGACCATGCCGAAGCCAACGGTGAGCCGATCGATCTTGGAGCCTCGCACCCCGAGACCACATGCGAGCTTGCCCACGAAGGCCGCGACAACGAGTGCGAGAGTGAACAAAACGGTCGTGATGCCGAAGCCTACGAGCTTCACGCTCATGCCGGTGCGAACGAAAAAGACTGGAGCGAAGACCGCGACGATCGGCGCGACGAAATCTTCGACGCGCTTGAGCCCTCCTTCACCGAACGGCCGGAGCCGAACGTCATCGAGAAGAAGACCCGCGGCATAAGCGCCAACGATGGCCGCGAGTCCTGTGCTCGCACTCACACCCGCGAGCACGAGGCAGAGCGCGACGGACACTGCGCCAAGGACGTGCGGCGCACGCAAGCTGGCAGCAACACTGTAGATGCCGCGAGTTACCGAGAGCCCGATGACGAGCGAGCCGGCGACGAACGCAATGGCGACGCCGGTGATGCGCAGAACCATCGCGATGTCGGGAGCGCCCTGCACTGCGATGGCCGAGACGACGGCGAGCACGATGAGGCCGAGCACGTCGTCGATCACAGCGGCGCCAAGAATGACGTTCGCCTCACGCAGACCGAGCGCACCTGCGTCCTTGAGAACGCTCGCAGTGACGCCCACGCTCGTCGCGCACAACGTGGCCCCGACGAACAAGTGCAGAGACAGCGGCGCGGACGGTATGAATGCGCGACTTACGCCGTAGCCAAGGACGCTCGGCACGACGACTCCGAGCACCGCGACGATACCAGCGCTCGGTGCAACGGCCGCCATCTCGCGAATCGACGACTCGAGTCCTACTTGGAAGAGCAGCAATAGGACGCCGAGTTCGGCCGCGAACGCGATGGCGGTGCCCTGGGCCTCTGCATCGAAGAATGCAACCGGCAGGTTGCCAAGCACGATCCCCGCGAGGAGCTCGCCGAGCACCGCGGGCTGACCGAGCCGCAAAGCACCCTCGCCGCCCAACTTGGCAGCCAAGATCATCACGGCAAGCATCAACCACGTTGCAGCCGTGACGCCGTGATCCATCACGTATCAATCTAGCCCGGATAATTCACGACGCGATTTCTGCAGACGGCCGAGACCGCAGCGAGAAGGGCGCACGCCGTATCGCAGGACCGAGGCGTACTGTACGTACGCCGCAGGTCCGAGAAACGCCGTAC
>Ga0123357_10003139_pt1 | contig 18773 bp, 14 predicted proteins | sample TergutEmb28metaG_FD_89873 | JGI IMG/M metagenome (GOLD analysis project Ga0123357, IMG submission 89873) | Embiratermes neotenicus P4 segment gut microbial communities from Petit-Saut dam, French Guiana - Emb289 P4 | ecosystem: Host-associated > Arthropoda: Insects > Digestive system > Gut ...
CATTCCTGAGTAACGATGGAGAAGCCTCAGCATGACTAAGATGTTGTCCAGCAATGATAATTAGTTGAAAAAGAAAGTGTAGTAGTATCAACGTAATGAGCCCGCCTTTCGCGAAAACTTGAGATTAAATTAAAGGCTTCGCGATGGCAGGCAGGAATCCAGTACTTCGGATGCGCTCTGCCGCCCCTTCCTGCACGGCGTGGTTGTCGATGAAGCTGCGCCGGATCCGACCTTCCGCTTCACGAATCCCGCTCCACTGGCGGAACATTCCAATCGCGCGCGATCTTCACGGCCTATTCCTCGGTAAGCACCAGCAGGCGCTGGGGAAATGCGGGCATTCCGGCCTGCTCCATCAGCGCCAGCTCCTCTGGTCCGACCGGGTGCCAGAGGGCGACCCGGAGCGGCACACACCTGCGCCCGCTCCGGAGCCTGGCAGCGTGGCCCCGCACAAACACCGGGCGCGAGCGCCCCTGCGCTTTCGCTAGTAGCAGTAGGAAACGGCATCGAGGATTGCGCAGCTCCGCTTGGCTGGCGCATTTGGATCATCAAGCGGCTTGCCTTCCGCAACCACGCCCTGGCCGATATGGACATTCCTGCCGATCCGGACTGAGCGCAGGGGCGTGGAACTCGACTTTGTACCATCCGGCCAGACGATGGCGTCCCCGTTGAATATGCCGTGCCGGCCGTCATCGCAGGTGACCTCGATGCCCTTGCGGGCGCAGTTTGCGGCCTTCGCCGGCTCCTCCGCCACGGCGCTGGAGTTCCACATCATGGCCGTGATGAAAAGCACGCTTGCGATCGTCAGGAACCCTCTCGAAATCGTCATGAAACCTCCGATCTGGATTCAAAGCACAGAACTTGAGCCCGCTCATTGCGTGTCGCCGCCCGATCCGCCTTGATTAGCCGCCGCAGTTTCAGATGTCCAATCCAGGGCCTTGCCGACTCGATCAGAATGCCGTGATCGCGCCGATACCCCGATAGCCACTCCTTAATATCTGATATGCCACGCTGTTTTTCACGGGATGGTGGCCCTGACCGGCGATCATTTAAAGGACCCATCATGAGCGAAACCGACGTCGTCATCATTGGTGCCGGCCATAACGGCCTCACCTGCGCTGCCTATCTCGCCATGGCCGGGCTGCGGGTCCGGATCGTCGAACGCCGCAAGGTCGTGGGCGGGGCGGCGGTAACCGAGGAATTCCACCCCGGCTTCCGCAACTCGGCCGCCGCCTATACCGTGAGCCTGCTCAATCCCAGGGTGATCGGCGATCTCCGGCTTGCCGAACACGGGCTCCGGGTGGTCGAGCGCCGCGCCCAGAATTTCCTTCCCTCCCCCGACGGCAGCTTCCTGCTCACCGGCGAAGGACGGACACAGGCCTCGATTGCGGCATTGAACCGCCAGGATGCCCAGGCATTTGACGATTTCTCGCGTGAGCTGGAGGCCATTGCCGACGTGGTGCGCCAGTTTGTGCTGCGCGCCCCGCCCAACCTGGTTGCAGGCTTTGGTTCTGGTGCCATCCGCGAGGCCATCAACGCGCTCGGGGCCGGCAACATCCTGCGCCATCTGACACTGGAGCAGAGCCGGGCTCTGCTTGACCTCTTCACCCGCCCGGCGGGCGAAATGCTGGACGAACGTTTTGACAACGATCTGGTCAAGGCACTGTTCGGCTTTGATGCCATCGTCGGCAATTATGCCAGCCCCTACGCCGCCGGCTCGGCCTATGTGATGCTGCACCACGCCTTTGGCGAGGTGAACGGCAAAAAGGGGGTCTGGGGTCATGCCATCGGCGGCATGGGAGCGATCAGCGAAGCCATGGCGCGTGCCGCCGGAAGCCATGGCGTCACGATCGACACCGACGCCGAGGTGCGTGAAGTGATCGTCGCCGGCAACCGCGCCGTCGGTGTGGTCCTGCGCAACGGCACCACCATCAAGGCCGACTATGTGGTCTCCGGGATCAATCCGACGCTGCTTTATACAAGCCTCCTGGCACCAGAGGCGCTTCCGGCCGAATTTCTCAGCCGCATCCGGCGCTGGCGCAACGGTTCCGGCACCTTCCGCATCAATGTGGCGCTCTCGGAGCTGCCCTCCTTCACTGCGCTGCCCGGTCCCGGTGACCATCTCTCTTCCGGCATCATCATCGCCCCCAGCCTCGCCTATATGGATCGCGCCTTCCATGATGCGAGGAGTTTCGGCTGGAGCCGCGAACCGGTGGTGGAACTCCTGATCCCCTCGACGCTCGACGACAGCCTGGCACCTCCCGGACAGCATGTGGCAAGCCTGTTCTGCCAGCATGTCGCCCCACATCTGCCGGCGGGGCGAAGCTGGGATGAGGCCCGCGAGGAGGTCGCCGACCTCATGATCGCAACCGTGGACCGCTCCGCTCCAGGTTTTGCTGCCAGCGTACTGGGCCGCAGGATCCTGTCCCCGCTGGATCTCGAACGCGAATTCGCGCTCACCGGCGGCGATATTTTCCACGGCGCCCTGACCCTCAACCAGTTGTTTTCTGCCCGCCCCATGCTCGGATACGCCGACTACCGCGGGCCTCTCAAGGGCCTCTACCACTGCGGCTCCGGTGCCCATCCCGGCGGCGGAGTCACCGGCGCGCCCGGTCACAACGCCGCCCGCGTCATCCTGCGCGACCATAGAGCCCTGTTCAAAACCGGGTAACTTGCGCCACAGTCGAACGTGCGATGATGCGCACCCGGCCCGAAATCCTGCGAAAAATTGCGTCTCCAGCCGCGATGGGCGCCCGTCTGCCGCCGATCACCTCCATCGCGAAAAGTGGCCGGGGCGGACAACCTCAAAAAAGGAGGCAAAGTCAGTCACTTCCGAGATGGAACGGGGGTGGACACAAACCTGGACAAGGCGGGCACACAGGTCTGTGGAGGGAGAGTGGATAACCCCGTCACAGCCACTGTGGACAACCTTGGGCATTTACCGCCCCACCACGACTATGCCTCCCCCGTCAACCGGCCTTTTCACAGAGCGGTCCACAGCATATTCACAGAGTTACCCACAGATGCGGGGGATTTTTCTGCCATCGTCCATCGTGTCGAAGGCACGGGCGCATAGCGATGCGGAGCCTGTCGATCTCGTCTGGATCCTGAGATCGCAGCTCAGCCGAGGTCCGCTCGCCTTCATTCCCCATGGTATCTGTGACCGAACAACGCGCTCGACGAACAACACGCCGGGGCTCGCGACCGGCACCGCTTGCGCCATCACGCATCGGGTGTGATTTTTCACGGCCACGGCGGCAGGATTCAGAAAGGATGTGTTAAACAGCGAGAATTCCGTGAAACCGGGATCACGGCACAGCGCGCAACGCTGAGCTTTACCGGGCCTTGCGGCCCCGTTTATATTTGGAGGCCGTAATGCCAAGGCAGATCCAGCTCCTGACGTTCACCGCAATCGGTGACGCCTACGGCGTCTGCTTCGAATATGCGCCGCGGGAGATCATTCGGACCCGCAACAACCTTGCCGGCTATTTCCCCCATCACAAATACAGCACAGGCGGCGGGCGCTACAGCGACGACACGCAAATGAGCATCGCAGTCGCGGAGACCTTGCTCGAGCACGGTGCCGCAGCAAGCGCACACAACTTCACGGCAAGCTTCGTGACGGCATTCCAACGCGATCCGCGGGACGGTTATGCGGGACGGTTCCATGAATTCCTGCTGACGGTCACCGATGCCGACGACTTCCTCGCGCGCATCCGCAACGACAGCGACAAGAGCGGTGGCGCCATGCGCGCCGGTGCCTGCGGCTTGCTCGGAAACGTGGAAGCAGTGAAGTCCGTGGCCGCGAGGCAGGCGGCAGTGACCCATGACACGCCCGACGGGATCGCCGCGGCCCAAACGGCGGCGCTGATGGTGCACTATCTGCTGTATCGCCTCGGGTCACGGGGCGACCTCCCCCGCTTTCTCGATAGGCATGTCGCCGGATACAACTGGTCGCGGGTGCACAAGGGGTCGGTCGGCGCCAAAGGATGCGACAGCGTCCGCGCCGCAATCACGGCACTGGTGCGAAACCAGTGCGCAGCCGACCTTCTGGTCGACTGCGTCAACTTCGGAGGCGATGTCGACACGGTCGCAGCCATTGCCATGGCGGCAGCATCATGCGCCGACGACATCTCCCGCCATCTTCCGGCAAGCCTTTGGGACAGCCTCGAAAACGGCATCCTCGGCCGCGACAGCCTGATCAGGCTTGATCAGGACCTTGAGGACTTCGCCAGACGCCAGGGCGCTCCAATGGAACAACCCTAGCGCGCCTTCTCAACCCACAGCGATTGACCACAGATCCGACAACAGCGCGCGGCAGGACATTCGCCGACTGCACCAACATCCGTCGCGCCAGGGCTCCCGTCGGCTTGCGGAAATTGTAGACAACGCGGGCAGAACACCCTTTTGATCACCTGATGTTCCGGTGGATCAACCCTGTATGTTCCTGTGCACAAATCGCCTGATAACCCCTCCTGCCCCCTGTTGAGAAACGCCTGACAGGAGGACCTGCGAAAAGGGCCGGGAAGGAATCCCGGCGGTCTTGTTTTCGTCAATCAATCCAATATCTTGATATCGAAAAAACGGAATCTCCATGTCCCCTTCCTACAGCCACCGGGTCAATCTTGCCATCGGCGAGGAGATGCGGGCCAGATCCATCGCCGATGTGCTTGGCGAGGTGTTCTTTGAGGAATGCGCCGTCGCCGCTTTTGAGCGCGATGATGGACGCTGGGACATCGCCATCCATTGCGCCACCGCCCCCGACCCGGACCTGACCCGGCAACTCGTCGCCACGGTGGCGGGAACGGAAGTCGCCGATAAAATAAGTTTCGATCAGGTCGAGGCCAGAGACTGGGTCAAGGCCAGCCTGGAGGAACTGGCACCAGTGAGTGCCGGTCGCTTCGTCGTCCATGGCGCCCATGACCGCGCCCGCATTCCCGCCAACAAGCTCGGCATCGAAATTGAGGCTGCACTGGCCTTCGGCTCCGGCCATCACGCCACCACCTTTGGTTGCCTCTGCCTGCTCGATCACGTCCTCAAACAGCGCCGACCGCAGGTTGTGCTTGATCTCGGCACCGGCAGCGGGGTGCTGGCGATCGCAGCGGCGAAAGCCCTCCACCATCCGGTACTGGCCAGCGACATTGATCCCCTCGCCGCCCGCGTCGCCGCGGCTAATACCAGACTCAACCATGTCCAGCGCCATGTCAGGGTCATCCAGGCCACCGGCCTTGCCGCCCCCGAGTTTGCCAACACAGGCCCCTTCAACCTGGTGCTGGCCAATATCCTCGCCAATCCTCTGCGCAGTCTGGCACAGCCAATGAGCCGCCATCTCGCACCCAGGGCCGACGTGATCCTCTCAGGGCTCCTGACCACCCAGGCAGCCGCAGTGATTGCCGCCTATCGCCTCCGCGGACTGGTGCCGGCACGCCATCTCTCCATCAATGGCTGGAGCAGCCTGCTGCTGCACACAGTGTGACAAATCCATGACGAAAAAATGAATCGTCAGGCCTGTCCTTGCGGAGCAGAAAAATAACACCTAATTTGAGATTGCTGGGCAATAATTCAGACAGCAGGGGGCATGATGCTGCGGCCAGTTTCATCAACCGAACCGCTTGCGCCTGTCTCCGAACATATCTGTCGCCAGGCTTGCGATGATCGGGTGCGACAGTTTGCAGATTTCAGAACAACCGGATTTCGGGGGCACCGAACTCTATTTCGCTGGCGCTTCATCGCGCGGCGCGGTGCCGCTGTCACGCACGCGAAGGCGGAGCAGCATCAGACCAAGACAGGAGATGATCTGGCGGAAGAGACCATGCGATTTCTCAAGCTCTGGCGTCACGGATCCGCAGCGTACCGGAGAGGATATCTTCTCAAACATGAAAGCAGGCATGGTGTAACCCCTCGCTGTCGAGTTGGATCACTCCTGGCATTTCCTCATGTCCGAAATTTAATCTTCGGGTGCGCCCTCTTCAAGTGGAGGAAAATGGCATCAACAAGGCAGCAGGCGATGATTGCGATCTGAGCAAAACATCGGAAAAACTTCCGCTTACAGCTCCATGTCATTGGTTTCGAAGGGTTTTATGTCCAATTCGCGATTTCAGAGCTTTGACGATCCGCGCCCCGGTGTGGCGCTTTCCACACGCCTCGACGCCTTGCGCCAGGCGCTCCGGGAGCGCGAAGTCACCGGATTCGTGATTCCCCACGCGGACCAGCACCAGAACGAATATGTCCCTCCCTGCGAGGAGCGGCTGGCATGGCTGACCGGATTTACCGGTTCCGCCGGACTTGCCATCGTGCTCGCGCGTGAAGCCGCTCTGTTCGTTGACGGGCGCTACACCCTGCAGGCCGAGAAACAGGTTGATCGCGCGCTGTGGTCGCTCTGCCCCCTGGTAACCCCGCCACCGGAAACCTGGCTGACCGATCACCTCAGCTATGGTGATCATCTGGGCTACGACCCCTGGCTCACCACCTCCGCCGCGGCCAGGCGACTCGCTGCCGCCTGCGCCAAAAAGGGCGCCGAACTGGTTGCCCTCGACAGCAATCCAATCGACGCCCTGTGGCTGGAGCGACCCGCGCCGCCACTCGCCAAAGTTGTCGTCCATGACCCGCAATTTGCTGGTGCCAGCGTGGCTGGCAAACTCAAGGCGATCATCGAGCAGATCGACCCTCTCAAGGTGGATGCCCTGGTGATTTCCGACAGCCACGCCGTGGCCTGGACCTTCAACATCCGCGGCGGCGACATCGCCCATACCCCACTGCCACTGTCCTACGCGCTGATACCCAAACACGAGCGGCCCACGATATTCATCGACAGCCGCAAGCTCTGCCCCGAGACCCGCGATCATCTCGCACAATCGGCCGAGATCCGTGAGCCCGAGGCCCTGGTGCCAATGCTGGCAGCCGTCGCCGCCAGTTGCGGCGACATCGCCCTTGACAGTGCCACCGCCGCCGATGCCTTAAGCCGGCTCATCACCGCCTCCGGCGGACGACCAATCCACTGCAATGACCCCGTCGCCCTGCTCAAGGCCGTCAAGAACCCGACTGAGATCGCTGGCGCCAGAACGGCACACCGGCGCGACGGCATTGCGCTGGCCCGCTTCCTTGCCTTCATCGACCGCGAGGCACAAGCCGGCAAACTGAGCGAAATCGACGCGGTGGAAACGCTTGAAACGTTCCGGCGCGACAACAGCGCCCTCAAGGATCTGTCCTTTCCGACCATCGCTGGCAGCGGACCAAACAGCGCCATCGTCCATTACAGCGTTACACGAAAGAGCAACCGCACCATCCAAAGCGGTGATCTTCTGCTGGTCGATTCCGGTGGGCAATATGAGGACGGCACCACCGACGCCACCCGCACCATCGCCATCGGCACACCCTCGGAGGAAATGCGTGACCGTTTCACGCGCGTGCTGCGCGGCCATATCGCCATCGCCCGCGCCATCTTTCCCGACGGCACCACCGGTGCCCAGCTCGACAGCCTGGCGCGCCAATATCTGTGGCAGGCCGGTCTCGACTATGACCACGGCACCGGCCACGGCGTCGGCAGCTATCTCTCGGTCCATGAGGGGCCGGCGCGGATCTCGCGGCTCGGCACCACGCCGCTCAGACGCGGCATGGTCCTGTCGAACGAGCCCGGCTACTACAAGAATGGCAGCTTCGGCATACGAATCGAGAATCTCCAGCTCGTGGTCGAAGCCCTCATCGCACACCCCACCCGGCCGATGAACGCTTTTGAACCCCTCACCCTCGCCCCCATCGACCGCCGGCTCATCGTGGTCGACATGCTGGGCCGCGAAGAAATCGACTGGCTCAACGCCTATCACCACCGCATCGAAAACGAACTCGCCTCCTATCTTGATCACACCACACGGGCCTGGCTTGAACAGGCCACCGCGCCGCTGTAGCGGCACGCCTTGAAACCCGTGAGGCGGCTGCAAAAACATGCTGCCTTCCCCAGGGCTTGCGCGCGCCCCGCAAGCCCTGGGTCCGGAAAGCCTGTGAGGGGGGAGCGCGCCGGGGCGATGGAATCGATCACATCGATAAGTGTTAACCGTCCCTCGCCACAGCCGTGGCGGGACCGGGCAACCCTCCACGATCTGCGAGAAAACCGGCAGCGCAAACGACCGACCAGGAACCGTTTTCCGGTATGGCATCCGCTTTAATCTAACTGCACGCACAGCCGCGCGGCACGCGTTTTGCGTCTTGCATCGCACGCCACGCCGGGAAGGCTCCGCCTGCACAATAAAAGCCTGAAAGCCCGGCTGCCGCCTGCAATTGATGGCCTGAGGCCACGACACCAACGCAACACCGCGCCCGCCCTGCCGCCTCGACCTTCTTGAAGTCCCCTCTGATCGCCCCGTCGGCACGACCACCCTGTGCACAAGACGCGCCATGCGGCCCCCACGCCGGCGTGCACGCGCAACGCGCTTTGCGCGTTGCAGCCAAATTGCCACTTGCCTGCAAGGACAATCGTAACCTGGTTGCGCGAAGCTCAGCCGACGTGCGGTCATGTCAGCGACTTCCCGGCAACGAGACCGTGTTCCTCACGAAATGCTGACCGCCGAGCGCAGTTGCGCTAACAATTTCTGCCGTCGTTGTTTTGCAAAGCCCTGGGCATCTTAATATGAAATTTTCCATCTTTGGCCTCCGCGCCGCATCCGCACCGCAGATACAGCCCAACCCGTTTCCAGCCGGAAATGACAACCGTCTTCCCGACCATCGCCCGATGCCGGGTCGTCTGCTTCCTGAAGGGGCGGAACAGGCTCTTGCACGTCCGCACGTCGTCGGACGCATCCTGTTCGACATGGTCCGCAATATTCTCGCCAGGAACAACCGCGTCCGCATGGAGGACCTCCTCGCCATCCTCGCATCGAACGGCGGATATTCCTGCCTTCTGGCGGCACTGAGCGATCTTTCCGTGATGGAGCCTCCCCCTGGCCCCGGACCCGGGATACCCCGGATGGTCGTTGTCACTCATAACAACGGTCATAATTACTATTTTAACGAACTCGCCAACTTCTATCTGCTTAAGAGTGAGTTTTCATTTCTCCGACTTGCTCTTGGTGCGGCGCAGCACTGCGACGCCGACATTCCGTTCGAAATGATCCAGGAAACCATTGGACATGTTGCCAAGACCATCGGTTCCGACAGCGAGGACTTCGGCGTTCCACGGCTTCCTGACGAACATCTTCCCGGCGGTCTCCCTATTAACTACGTTCGCATCCTGTGGCCGAAATTCCTCGATGTCCTCAATTCGCATGAAGTGCCCCCCACGCAGTGGCCGATCGCTCTGGGCTTTGCGCTTTCCCATGTGATTGAAGCAGGCAGGGGGGCCATCGATCCGACGCTGGCGGCCCGGATCACGCTGGAGTGCGCCATCCCCATGGCCAAGGTGGATCCGGAGCGAATCGCCGGAAATCCCGATTGACGATTGACTGCGGGTCGGCATCCGCCAGGGCCGGGCGTAAGCTTCGCATTTGCGCGCGGCAAGACCTGCAGCACAGGGATGGAACCGAAGGTAGCGCCGCCACCGCCAGATCTCGCCAGCCTGTCGGTGCGCGGCACGAATTTCGCCGGTTGTGACCTCTATTGTGCGTTCTCCGGGTGATGAAGACAGCGCCAAGGCAAGGGTTGCGGACCGGGAATCCCCACCGGCCACGCCATCCACCCTGCCGTCATCGACAGGGGACCTTCCCCCCCGGCCTCTGCCCGCACATCACGCGTCAATCGATCGCAGGCCGGGCCATGACGGCTCACAGAGCCCCCACCCGCTCGATGAGCAGTTTCTGCGCCGCCTCGACCCGGCCGCGCGCCCGCCGCAGCGCCTCATCGGTCTCCTCCAGGACTTTCTCCTGTGCCAGCATCTTCTGCGAATAGTGGAGCGCAAGATCGGAGCCCGGAGGCGCCGCTTTGAGGTTTTCGCGCAGCCGATCCTGATCGCTGGTGATACCCTGGCGCTGTTGCTCCATGCGTTTGACTTCCGTCTGGGCCTGCTCGCCGGCCCTGGCCGCCTCGGCCACAGGTGCCAGACGGTTCCTCACCTCATCGCTGATCTCGGGAGCGACCATCAGCGCACGGACGCGGACGTCGCTGAGTTCTCCGACCTCCACAATTTCGACGCTGGGACGCTCCATCCTCTGCCCTCTCTTGCGCCCGTGCTGTATCCCCCATCACCGAAAATCCCGACGGGACTTCGTAGCCCTTCTGATACTGCTCCCCCTTGTCAACCGGAGCCGGTGCCGCGCGACTGGCGGTGGCACATCCACCGGGCGCTTGACGTAATAGGGACTGTAGAGCGCCTGGCGGAAGGTCACCGACGAGGCCGAGGACAGGGTGACGGCAACCTCCTTCCAGGGATTGCCGGTCATGTTTTCCAGCACCACCCACCCTTCGAGTCGCGCCTTGTCCTCGCCCGTCTTCGGCAGCGTCATGCGATAGGCCGCCGTCCATACCGGAGCTTCCGCAACATAGCCTATGCGCACAACACGCTTGTCTCCAGGAGCGAGGTTTATCGTGATGTCACACCCGGAACGGTCCTGTGCTGCACGCAGCGCCTTCATTGCGCCCTCGACCTGTTCGGCGAGACGGGCATCTTTGAACTGCAGGCCCTGCGCCTCCTCGAGGATGAACTGCTCGATCGCCCCATTGGCAAGAACCGAGACACGGGTCCTTTTCCTGCCTGCCAAATCGTTTCTCCCAGACGCGATGCCGGTCCCGGCCACGGTCTCGATCTGCAGACTGACGATGCGCCCCTCCATCGCGCGCGGCCCGCTGATCCGGATCTCCGCCCCCTTCAGCGCCGCAATCAGGTCAGGCAGGGTGTCAAGATCGCCTCGGGCAAACGGCAGCGAGGCAAAAGCCTGGTCCGCCCCTCCCGGCCCCGGCAGGGTCGCCAGAGCAGGACCGGCCGGATCGAGGATCACCATGCTGCTGAGAATGTCAGCCGTCATTCAGGCTTTTCTGCATCAGCAATCCGCAATCCTCTGCGGACGAGCACATTACGAGATTGTGAATTGTGAAGAGATAAGGAATCCGGGGAGAACTGCCGGCAGGTCGATAGCAACTCTAGACTCGTGTAATCTGGACTGGCGAAGCCATGGCGTTTGCGCCCCTCCCCGAACTCCGGACGGCCCGGCCTCAACCAACCCAGATTTCCAGCAACACCCTGGTTGCGACCACCCGGCTCGGAGTGAGAACATTTCCGCCTCCACCGCCGGCACCGGGCACCACGCGCGTAAGGGTGAGATAGGAGATCGGCAGCCTGACCCCAGCCGCCAGTCAACATCACAGCCATCACAACAGCGAGTAAAATTACGAATGCGCAGGGTGTTCCTTTGAGATAGGGCAGCAATAATCGGATCGGCGATCGGCCAGCCAGCCGCGATCCCGTGGAAATTCCTGGAATTCTCAGGTCACGGGATCCGCTTCCGAATTCCTCACGTGACGCGGTGCATTACGAAATTGTGAATAGATATATAATTATTTGTATAATAGAGAGCGACACCGCGCCACTCGCGAACCACGGCTCGTCAATCAGGAAGTTCATCCCCGACCATCGGAGGGTTGCCCTTGCCGGCACGCTCCAGGACGCCGACAGCCCCGGCCATATCGGCGCACGCGGCGCGTTCCGCAAAGAGGCGCCTGGTCCGCATCACCGAGATCTTTTCGGCGACAGCCATATTGATGAACCGATTAAGCGTCATCCTTTCGGACTCGGCAACCTTCCTTGCCTCCTCCATCAAGGCGGGCCGAAGCCACAATGCAAAAATTGCTTTCGCTCATTTTATGCCCTCCAGTTGTTTGCAAGCGGCCACACACATCTCAGTCTCTCAAACACGGCTCCCCTTGGATCGGCCTCGTTTGCGGAATGCTCACTCCAGCCAGCGATAGCGTGATTTTGCTTCGCGCAGTGCGATTTCGAGCGTTTCAAAAAGGGCCGCCTCCGACGGGAGAGAGCCCACCCTTGCGCGATCACTTCTCCCTCATAAACATTTCGGTAGCGCTTCTGGTGAACGAGCCCGAAATTGCCATCCTGCCGCCGCACGATCCGGATCCGTTCCTGCCCATCCGCACTGTCAAACTCGCAGACTGTAGTCGGTGACGGATCCACCACCTCCTCCTTTCTGCCGGATACGGCAGCACAAGCACTGGCACCGGGTCGCAGTGGCAAAATCCGGAGCCTTCCTGGAGACCAAAGACCACAGCGCTTATGTGCCTGATCTCTTGATCAATCGCGGTTCCCGAAAGTCGTGGGTACCCCTGGCATCCCTTTGCCAAACCACCAGGCCCCCTCATTGCCCGATGAGGGCGAGCCACTCGTCCTCGGTCAACACCGTGACGCCGTGTTTTCTGGCCTCGGCGAGCTTCGACCCGGCTCCGGGGCCGGCGACCACAATATTGGTCTTTTTCGACACCGAGCCCGACACTTTGGCGCCCAGCCGCTCGGCGGTGGCCTTGGCCTCTTCGCGTGTCATCCGCTCCAGCGAGCCCGTGAACACCACGGTCTTTCCGGTCACCGTGGAGTTGGCCCTGGGCTTTTCGGCGTCTAGAATCGTGACCTCGGCGATCAGCCGGTCGACAATGCCGCGATTATGGTCCTCGCGGAAATAGGCGCCAATGCTGGCAATCACGGTGTCGCCGATCTGGTCGAGCGCATCCATCTCGGCGATCGCCACCGCATCGCTCGCGGCAACCTTGAGACAGGCATCGTGAAAAACCTGCCACGATCCATAGCCGCGCGCCAGAATCTGCGCCGTGGTTTCACCGACATGGCGCATGCCCAGCGCATAGACGAAGCGTTCGAGCGCAATATTGCGCCTCCCGGCAATGGCCGCAAACAGATTGGCGACCGAGGTGGCGCCATAGCCCTCGATGTCCTCAAGCTTCAGGCTGGCGTTGCGCGCCTCCAGGGTGAAGATATCGGCCGGCTCCCTGACCCATTCTCGGTCGAAGAAGGTCTGGATCTGTTTCTCGCCGAGGCCGTCGATGTCGAAGGCGCGGCGCGACACGAACAGCTTGAGATGCTCGATCTTCTGGTAGGGGCAGGCGAACTCGCCGCTGCAGCGGGCACGCGACCCCTCCTCGCCGCTCGCGGTCTCTTCGCGCACCACCTCGGTGTGCAGGGCACAGGGACAGACCACAGGAAACCGGAACGGCTCGGCGTCCTTGGGGCGCTTGTCGATGACCACATCCACCACCTGGGGGATGACGTCGCCGGCGCGCTGGATCACCACGGTATCATTGATCCGCAAATCGCGCCCTTCGCGCAAGGCTTCGCCCTTGTTGCCGATGCCCCTTATATAGTCCTCGTTGTGCAGGGTGACATTCTGCACGATCACCCCGCCGACGCCGACCGGATCAAGCCTGCCGACCGGCGTCAGCGCCCCGGTGCGCCCGACCTGGATCTCGATATCGCGCAACACTGTGGTGGCCTGTTCGGCCGCAAATTTATGCGCAATGCCCCAGCGCGGCGTGCGCGAGACGAAACCCAGCCGTTCCTGCCAGTCGATACGGTCGACCTTGTAGACCACGCCATCGATGTCATAGTCGAGCCCGGCGCGCTCCTCCTCAATGGCGCGATGGAGCGCAATCAGTTCCTCGGCAGAGTGGCACAGTCGGGTCAGCGGATTGGTCCTGAAACCGATTCTCTCAAACCAGGCGATCATGCCGCTCTGGGTGGTCGCTGGCCGTGCGCTGATCTCGCCCCAGGCATAGGCAAAGAATCCAAGGGGCCGCGAGGCGGTGACGGAGGGATCCTTCTGGCGCAGCGAACCTGCGGCCGAATTGCGCGGATTGGCAAACACGGTCTCACCTGCGGCCATCTGGCGCTCGTTGAGCGCCAGAAACGCCGCCTTGGTCATATAGACCTCGCCCCGGACCTCGCAGATTGCAGGGACATCGGCCCCCTTGAGCCGGGTCGGCACATCCTGGAGGGTACGGATATTGGCGGTGACATCCTCGCCCTCGGAACCGTCGCCACGGGTCGCCGCCGTGACCAGTTCCCCGCCCTCGTAGCGCAGCGACATCGACAGTCCGTCGATCTTCGGTTCGGCCGAGAAATCAATCTCCTGCTCGGAAAGCTTGAGAAAACGCGCGATCCGCGCCACAAAATCGCGCACGTCATCGCCGCTGAAGGCGTTTTCCAGCGACAGCATGGGCACCGCATGGCGCACCTTGCTGAAGCGCGAAGACGGCGCCGCGCCGACCTTGCGCGACGGCGAAGCGGCACTGGCGAGTTCCGGAAAGCGCGCCTCGATGGCGTTAAAGCGCTGCCGCAGCGCATCATATTCGGCATCCGCGACGCTCGGCGCATCCTCCTGGTAATAGCGCTGGTCGTGACCGGCGATCACCTCCGCCAGCCGCGTCCACTCGGCCCTGGCCTCAAGCGGGGTCAGATCGCTGATTTCGAGACCTGCAAGATCAGGACCGGGGCTGGTCTGCGCCTTCTTCGCCATGCTGTAAATCTTCCTCACCACGTTTCGCCGAAAGCTCTAACCCGAATCGGCATCCCGAGTCGCGCCACAGATGCGTGACCCCGCACCTGCGCCGCCCCGGCACCCGACACCGGAACCGTCGTGAGGCGTCGCCCCCGCGCTCCACCCGTGTCAATTGCCACATTCACCGCGCCAGAGTTGGCCGGATTATGGCAGCGTGACAGCGATTGCCGTTTCCTCCCCTCACCACCACGCCCCGGCCGGCAAAGACAGCCCGGAAAGCAAGCCGCTCCCTGTCCAAGCAAGACCGCAGACACGAAACGTCGAAAGGCGGCAGCAAACGATCTTCACAATTTCGAGAAGATCTCACTTGACGATCCCGTCACCCATTCCAAATTGATGGATGAGCAATTGAACCGCCGCAACGTCAAGGATGAGATCCGTATCGTCACCGAACAGGCGCGTTACCCGCTCGACAGTCCCGTCAGACCGGACCGCCACTTGCCGGCGTCATCCCCGCCGCACTTCCGCCCCCTGGTCGGAGGGTGCGACCCGGACCGCTCAGCGGCAAGCCCGGGTCCCCGGCGCAAGCCCCGCCATAGCTGTAGATAAGTTGCCTCCGCATCGCACCCGTACCTCAATTGCCACATTCACCATGCTAGCATGGTCGCATTATGGCGGGGCGGCATTCGTCGCCGCTGATTCGCTTGATGGCAACGGGGGGAGCTAACTTCAAAACAGCCACTCCATGGGATGGGGACGGGTCAAGGGGCTGTGGGGGAGCCCTTCGGTGGCCGTGCCAGTCAAAACGCCACTCGATACGGAATTTAAGAGCAATGAAGGTCTCGCCCCCGAAAAGCCGTTCCGAACCCAGGGAACGCAAGCTCTCCCGCACCCACCGCCCCGTCGGCGTGTCACCTGTCGAATGGCAGCGGGAACTGCGCCGTCAATTCGGCCGCGAACAGAAATTCAAGCTTACGAATCTGGGCAGCCATCGCTTCTTTTCCGATTTCCAGGTCCATAATCCGGTGTCGAACTCAAGCTACCGGGTGTCGATTCGCGGCCCCGGGCCGGGCGGCAATTTCTGCTCCTGCCCGGATTATTCGACCAGCGAACTCGGCACCTGCAAGCATATCGAATTCACGCTGGCCAGGCTCGAGAAGAAACACGGCGCCAAAGCCGCCTTTGCCCGCGGCTACCGTCCGGCTTTTTCCGAACTTTATCTGCGCAATGACGGCCAGCGGAAGGTGTATTTCCGTGCCGGCACCGATTGCCCGCCAGCCATCAAAAAGCTCGCGGCCACAGAGCTCGACATCCTGGCCGACGGCGCCCTGCCCGAACGGAGCTTTACAGAACTCGAACCCTTCCTGGCTGCGGCGGCCAAAGCCGGCCATGAGCTGCGCGCCTATGACGACGCCCTCGATTTCATCGCTGGCAAGCGCGATGCGACAACTCGCGCCCTGGAACTGAGGCGGCTGTTTCCGTCTGGCGCCGCCGATCCCAAGCTCCTGAAAATCCTGAAAGTCCCGCTTTACCTCTACCAGGCCGAAGGGGCGCTGTTTGCGCTCAACGCTGGACGCGCCCTGATCGGCGACGAAATGGGACTCGGCAAGACCATCCAGGCCATAGCCGCCGCCGAAATCTTCGCCCGCTATTTCGGGGTCTCAAAGGTCCTGGTGATCTGCCCGACCTCACTCAAATACCAGTGGCAGAGCGAGATCGCCCGGTTCTCGACCCGCACCGCGCGCGTCATCGGCGGACCACGAGTGAAGCGCCAGAACGATTTTGCCGAGGATGATTTCTGCAAGATCACCAATTACGAGACCCTGAAAACCGATCTTGATCTGATCTCCGACTGGGGGGCCGATCTCGTCATCGTCGACGAAGCCCAGCGGGTCAAAAACTGGAACACCATTGCCGCCAAGGCATTAAAGCGCATCAACAGCCCCTATGCCATCGTGCTCACCGGGACGCCGCTCGAAAACAAGCTCGAGGAACTGATCTCGATCGTGCAGTTCGTCGATCAGCACCGCCTCGGGCCGACCTGGAAGCTGTTGCACGAGCACCAGGTCAAGGACGATACCGGACGGGTCACCGGCTATACCAGGCTTGACCAGATCGGCCAGACGCTGGCCCCGGTCGTGATCCGCCGCCGCAAATCCGAGGTGCTGCTGCAGCTGCCCCGCCGCACCGACCAGAATCTGCTGGTTCCGATGACCGAAAAGCAGATGGACTACCACCAGCAGAACGCCGAAATCGTCAGCCAGATCATCTCCCGCTGGCAGCGGCTGCACTTCCTCTCCGAGGTCGACCAGCGCCGCCTGACCTGCGCGCTGCAGAACATGCGCATGTCCTGCAACAGTACCTATCTGATCGACCAGATGACCGATCACGGGGTCAAGGCCGACGAGCTGATGGCACTGCTGGGCGAACTCTTCTCCGACCCCGACGCCCGTGCCGTGGTGTTCTCCCAATGGGCGCGCACCCACGACATCATCATCCCCCGGCTCAAGAACGAGGGTCTCGGCTATGTCAGTTTCCACGGCGGCATCCCCTCCCATAAACGCCCCGCTCTGATCGAGCGTTTCCGCACGGACCCCGCCTGCCGCGTCTTCCTCTCGACCGATGCCGGCAGCACCGGTCTCAATCTCCAGCACGCCTCGACCGTCGTGAACATGGACCTGCCCTGGAATCCGGCGGTGCTCGAACAGCGCATCGGCCGGGTCTACCGCATGGGCCAGAAACATCCGGTCCGGGTGATCAATTTCGTCTCCAAGGGCACCATTGAGGAAGGCATGCTGTCGACCCTGGCATTCAAACGATCTCTCGCGGCGGGCATCCTCGACGGCGGCACTGGTGAGATCTCGCTCGGCGGCACCCGCCTCAACCGCTTCATGAGCGACGTCCAGAAGGTGACCAGACAGATGGGCGACAGCGCCACGGTCTCCCCGGCAGAGGAGGCTGGTGCGGCCATGAGCCGACCGCCACGGCAGCCGGAATCCGCCACGGCACCGCCAACTGACGCCAATGCGGCGGCAAGTCGAAATGAAGCTTCGCCTTCCGCTCCGGCGCCGGCTTCGCCTTCAAAGCCACCCTCAGGCACCGCTTCAACTCCTGCCGGTTCGGCGCCCAATCCACCTTCCAATCCCTGGCACGACCTAGCGCGCCTCGGCATGCAATTCGTCGCCGCTCTGGCTTCAACCCGCAATAGCGGCAGCGAGGCTGAAGCCCACCCCTGGATAGAGCGCGACGCCGCCACTGGCCGGCAAAACATCAAGCTGCCGCTGCCTCCGCCCGAAATCGCCGAGCAGCTTGCCGACGCACTTGCCACGCTTGCCACCAGCCTGCGCGCAGGACCTCCAACCTCACGGGGGTGACCATTTCCAAGACCATAAACCAGTAACACGTCACCCGCTTGAGCCATGTCGCGTTAACGCCACGTCTTCGCCGAAAAGCGCCGTTCTTAACGCTTCTCTCACTCTCCATGATAGGCGAAACCATGAGCGACAATGAACGATGACGTCGTAGCACCGCTTTTTTCCTGTCGATGAACCCGGCTTTAAGCGGAACCCCGCGCTCTTCCCTGCCAGGTTCACCAAGGCTCTAACCGCACCCAGCAACCAGAAATGCAAGACGACAAGGGCCACCCCGATCCCTCAGAGTCTGTTTTGAAATATTATTTCGCGATGCAGAGCTTCCGGACCATAAAACGAATCGAGGAGGCATGCACGAATGCAAGGGCTTTTTCATTCAGGCACTCCTGTGTCTTTGGCGAGCCGCCTGCACCGATTGAGCCAGCCAATGGTACGTTCGACGATCCAGCGCTTTGGCAGAACCACAAAGGTGCTCGCCTCGGACCGCTTGACGGTCTCAATGTCGATGGAGCGGAGTTCCGCCACACCATTGGCGAATATCGGCCCACGGTAGGCCCCGTCGGCGTAGAGCTTCTCGTGAGACGGCAGTTGGTCACTCAATGTCTCGAAGAGCATGATGCCTCCATCACGATCCTCAATATCGGCGGGATGGACGATGGCGCAGATCACGAGGGTCCGGCATCATAGCCTGCGGGGATCAATCCTGGAGCCTCCCTTTGTCTCACACTCTTCACGCTCTGGCTGTCGATGATGCCTGCGGTTGGAGCCGTTCTCCGATTTGCCCGGACTCGGCACATTTCGCGGAGGACGTTATGGATACGTTCCCGCACGCCGCCCGCGCTCCATCTGCTTCTGTAACGGGCCGTTGGTTGTCAATAAAAAAGTTGCCGGTAGGCCACTTTTTTATTGACCTGCACCTCTTGGCAACAGGCGTTGTCCTCCAAATAGTCAACAAAAACCCGCCCGGTGA
>Ga0123357_10003140_pt1 | contig 18772 bp, 7 predicted proteins | sample TergutEmb28metaG_FD_89873 | JGI IMG/M metagenome (GOLD analysis project Ga0123357, IMG submission 89873) | Embiratermes neotenicus P4 segment gut microbial communities from Petit-Saut dam, French Guiana - Emb289 P4 | ecosystem: Host-associated > Arthropoda: Insects > Digestive system > Gut ...
CAAGAAATAGATGGCAAGATGAGGTGGAAGAGGATGGAAGAATAGTTGGTGGAGAAGGGTGGCAGGAAAAGGTACGTAACAGAGAGAAATGGAAGAAGCTCCTGAGAACGGCAAGGAATCGTCGCATTCTGCACATACCAATGGAATGAATGAATAAATGACTTCATGTATTATGTAAGATATTCCCAGTCTGTCATGACTATGGAACAGCATGTTAACGTAATGCATCAAAATTAGTTTGGTTTTAGAAGACTGAATAGTCCTCACTATCTATAGAGAGCTCCCTCAAAAAGTGTAAAGTCTGTATCAGAGTATTTGTCAGGAACTTCTGATATAATTTTTGTGGTAGTTAAAAATGCAGGCCTCTCAGTAGTCAATACACCGTACATGTGTTGTGAAAAACTAGTTCACATGTGTCATGATTAAGTCGTCATTTTTAAACTGATAGTGCAAATTTAAAGTCACACCACACACAAAAAAAAAGTGGTTTTTACTGTTTTCTATGAGTGATTACATGAAAAATACAAAATACCAAACATCATTACAGCTACCCAGTCTGTGCAAAATTTTTATTTTTTTCTTAAATACAGAATCAATTAGAAGTGTAAAATTGCAGGTCTTTTTCCTGTTGTACACTACAGTTATAAAAAGACAGACCATATGGTGGTCTGGTAACTTTGTCCATTTTTACAAAATTAAATGGTATTACTTATTCCTATTTTAACTGAAGTTTTTTTTTTTTTTATATATATATTACAACATAGCTTCAGAATTGTACTGTAAATGTTGAATTAAAATCCTGTATGCAAAAATTCTTTTTCTTGCTTGGAGCGTTTCGATTAATAATGATCATATTATGTCAGACTGAAGCCTGGAATGCCACATGTTTAATGCTAATATTTGTGTAATATGAAAAGGTTTAGTTAGTTCGGTTTATTCATCACTGGCATTTTAAAGCACCAAATGATGCCCCTCAACACCTACCTCAGGATGTATTCAAATGTTCAAGTCTAGTAAGAAAATGGTGTGTTAAAAAAGGGCTACCATTAAGTATAATATCAAACTTTATTATTGAATATAATTAACAGAAATTATGAAATAAAGCGAAATGCCAACTTGATGTAACTAGGTAGTTTTGTTGATGTATTCTTAGCTCGACTTGTTTCAGGTACATACACCCATAATCAGGAGCATTAGAAGTTGAGTTGCAGCACATGGTTTTCTGCACCGAGTTTTTGGAAGGGTGGTGGTCTTGAGAGCCGCTGTGTAGGTCGTGTGTACAGTGCGGATGGTGCCGTGGTGCAGTCTACTTGCCAGTGTAAAGCTTTTTTCATATGGTTCCCTTTTCAGTATGTATTTTGCTCTTCAGGGCAAAAGCACATGGCTTCTATCAATAACTTCTTAGTGGCAACAATTTTTTCTCTTTTGGGCATTGTAATGTAGTGCGGTAATTCCATGTTTTTACAACAGTTTTCTGTATTAAATTGTTAAAGGGAAATAAGTGTCATATCACTCAGTACAACCTGAAGCTATGTGTTGCAAAGGTCTGACAGGAAAACCTGTAATTATTACATAAAGCTATATGAAACTGATTATCTGCGTTTAGGAACAGATCATCAGTTTTCTGCTAACATTAAAGCTAATAATACTACATGGTTTGGTAAAATGGACGGAAGAAATATGAGTGAGCTTGTGCCAGCACGCCCACACATCAAACACACTCACTGTGTTGGAATGAACAGAGAATGCAAGTTAGCAAGAAACTCTCTGGTGATAATGAATGAGGTAACTGGACAGGCACATGAATTTTTAAGGTATGTTCCAAACATTGAAGTACGCAGGACAGCATACTTCTAAGATGGCACTGATCTTTTCTGATAACAGTTCACACTTTGCATACCTATTCCTTGTTCATGACCCATAGGAGGCATAAAGCAGGTTTAGTTCAGTGGTTTTGCATCTGTCTTTAAGTTTGGATGTGCCCAGTTTGAATCTTGGCTGGGGAACCAGCTGACTGAATTTTTTTGTGATTTGTGTCAGCCTCAGTGCCAAGATAGTATCTTCAAATAGGGTATGGCTGCTTTATTTACCCTTCATGATTTTCTCTGAATCACAGTTTTGATTGAGTGATTGCTTGATCAATTGGTATTTTGAATTAAGAGGCAGGATAATGAACAACCCTGCAACATGACCATTTGTAATCCATAGTGCATCCTGTTTGTAAGATTAATGCTTCATCATTTCTGCACTTTGAATGAAGTATATTATGTTGCTTAATGGGGGCCTTTTGAATATAGTCCAGTCCCAGTTTATGCATCTTACAGATCTTAGTAAGCATGCATTATGCTACTATCTTACAGATCGTAGCAAGCATGCATTATGCTACTTATGTGTGTCCAGTTTAATTAAATCTTAGCAGCAGAACTGTATTCTGACTAAAGGAAATTATGAATAACCTCAGACTTCTTACTGGTCTAGTAAATGATCTGAGTGCTCACTTTTGCCTTTGTTTGAAAGTGAAGTCCTGTAGTGTGATGACAGGCAACTGATCCAACTTATGGTTTGTTCCATAAAGTATGTACTCAATGGACGGGATTCAACATTAACTTGATACAGAGTTCACTTATGCAACTTAAGATGTAAGATTCTTTAACATGTCATCACCTAAGATTTTCCTGCTAACTTTGCATCAGTCTGTTTCATCCTTGGGTGCATAGTGATAACTTGTACACTCCTAGAAGACAAAGGTTTTATTTTACATCCTCTGATTAAGGGATGGGCCAGACTCTGAGGATAAACAGCACAACAGAAACTATGTTATTGTAACAGTTAACAAGTTTCTCTCTGATATTGCTGTAATATATATAGGAGATAAATCCAAGTTTAAAAAATACTAGAAACTAACTTGAGTCATTTTATATAGACTTTTTATGTTTTATTCAGAAGGAGATCTTTGGAGATCATTATGAAAATTTGTATTTTATTAGGCCTCCTCCTTGTCTCCTTATAGTAAAACTTTCTTTAATCCTAAGAGACATACATGGACGGATTTTTTTTGAACATTATATGTTCTGTTTCTTGTGTTTTGTGCCCATCCCTGATGCTAAACATTTTGAGCTGCTATAAATACTAATAAAATATTGTTAGAAAATATTGGTGCATGCTGAATGTTCAGTATTGCTGACGTGAAAAATATTATTGTGTTATTAACACACTTGTTTTTTTTTTTTTAATTTGAACATTACTTAAACAATGATGTTTCTGTAACTGAAACTGCAACATAATGTTACACCAGTTGGTGTGTACCTGTATATCATTCACAGCCATTTCTGTAAGCTCTCCATATTGTGCAAATGTTTGAGCTTTTTTATAGTTATTACATTTTGTTTTTCCAAGGCAAGCACAAAGGCATGTTTATCTTATACAGGGAAGGATACGGCACAGTGCATCCATTTTCATTGTGTGTTGTAACACATTTACATGTTGCTTGTTGAAAACAAATTTGTGAAGGTAAGTGTATCCTCTTTATGTGGTTTGTATTGGTATGTAGTGAAATTTTGATATTCTGGCTACATGTGTCACAACATGACAAAGGCTGGGAAATCTGTATGTAGTGGCAGCAAGCTTTGATTAATGGTAGGGATATTGCAAATTTCCTCTTCCCTATGAAGTCCAGAACACCTCCCAAACCAGTTCAATCATATGTCTGCTTCAAAGTGTGAAGCATTCAGCATACGAAGCTGATCACTCACCCCCATTCAGTGCTGATGTTAAGAATGCCCAGAGCTGTAAATCCATGCTCCTATATAAGGCACTGGGTAATGTCACTTTTTTGTTAGCTAACACTCATTCTTCATATAGAGGAGATATTCAATTTTAATATAAGCAGGGAGATTCAGTATAGTGTACATGTTTTTCTTGGAGTCTCTGAGGCAAATACATGGATAGTTCCTTAAAATATCATACCAACTGCTGCCTTCTCAACTGAATAACTCTTACAGCAGTGAGTAAATTTTCTCAGCTTATTAACCTCACTACTTTGAAAAACTGCTTTTTCTTATCATTCTTATTTCGGTAAAGTGAAAAGGGTTACATGAATTATGTAAAATGCTGTTTCCTTTCACAATTTTCTACCCAAAAGAGAAGATCAAGCATTGAAATCTGAACAGAGAGATAAATGGAAGATTGAATTTTGTGTTTAAATTGCAGAACAAAATTCATTCCTTTATAAAAATAATCCTTTCGATTTTTGGATGATCATTTAATTTTCTTTTGGGCCTGATAAAAAAAAGGAAAATTTTGATTTAGACTTATGTACAGATATGTTACACAAAACATGCTAAAACATTTAATACTATTTTTGTTGCATATATATAAAGTTCTAGAAATGTTGTATGTGACAGTGTCAAGTAAAATTATTGTGAATGTTGAGTTAAAAGGGTTCAACAAACAGTCTCACGCTGCACAACACACGACGCACAACCATAACCAGGCTCATTCTAAACAGCGTATGATTCGCACACAAAAACACGACATGCTGCCACAGCACAAAAGTTAACATAACGACATAATTCACTGAATGCTTTAAATTATAACTTTAGCAAGGAACAACATAAGCTCCCTGAGGATGATCGTGTGATTGAAACATGTAGGAGCGTTTTAAATGTTTTAATGTGAATTTTAGCTTCTTAAATTATATATATATATATATATATATATGCATATGTTGGTGTGTGTAATTAAATAAACAGTTTATTCCTCCAGTTTCTTGTCAGTGAAAGTGTGATAAGAAAAGTGAATGCAGCCAAAGGGTATTCATGATGAGGTTGCCCCAGAACATTTTGTTGTCAGTGTGCAAGTCAACATGAAGCACTGTGTAGTTCCCTGTATTTGTTTGGTAATCTAAAATTACAAGTGAAAAAGTTACATGATTTTGTTCTGTCTGTTATCATTACTTTATCCTGCACTGGTAGTGATAAACTTAAATATTTTAAATCATTATACTCTTGAGTAGTGTCACACTTTATCCTGGATACAGTGTAAAATATAACAACTGGAAATACAGATTGTTTTTGATGGAGAGCTGTCAGCTGTTGCCACCCAATACAAGGGTACACACACAATCACATATCAAATTAACTGAAACTGTAACATCTGAGCTTAGTTTAGAACTAAACATATTCTCATACTTATATTACAAATCACAGATATATCCCTGACTAATAATAAAAACACCAATTACAAATGTGAAATACACATAATATAACATTTTGAGCCCTTTTAGCTATTGTTTTCAGTATTAGTTATGCCTTTATAAGCCATAGTTTACTTTTAAATTTCATGATTTTAACAAAGAGTAGATATTCTGGTCCAAGTCAGTGTTGGAAGAGATTATGCCAGATTTCTGCAGCATAGACTGGGGGCATGATTATGTACTTTAAAGGGAAATGGAACTTTTACAAATGTAAACTTTCAATGAAGCAAAACTTTCTAAATATTCTGAATGTTCATTATACTGCTAGCTAAACAATGTCAAATCCAGAATCCCAGTAGGCTGTATTTCGATCAGTGGTTGGAAAACTGCTTGTTGAACCTTTCAACACCATTGATCCTTGTACCTGTCAAGTGTCAATAACTGTGTGAATATAACTTGTTTCTCAGACAATGTAGTTAGAAGATAAAATTTAATTAAGAATAAATCAATTTGATGTGTGGTTGACCATGCATCTTAATTCAGTGAAGATAACAAAACCAACTAGACGTCACTTTGTGTAGTACTTTTATTTCTGTTTATAAACTGCTCAACATGTTTCGGGCAACTTCATGCCCATCATCAGGAGCTGACGAATGAGTGGTGCGATTGCACCACTCATTCGTCAGCTCCTGATGATGGGCATGAAGTTGCCCGAAACATGTTGAGCAGTTTATAAACAGAAATAAAAGTACTACACAAAGTGACATCTAGTTGGTTTTGTTATCTTCACTTCAATAAATCAATATCTATGGATAAACTATTCAGGGACTTTTGAGTCTTAGTATAAAAGACCTTGTGATTATATAATTCCCAAAAAATGGAGTCAAAGTTCTTTATCTCAGAAGTAATGGTGGGGATAGAATAGAAACTGTAAGAATAAGTACAACACTTACTTGAATCACATTGCTTTTAACCTTCATAGGTCCATGCATCTCTAATACATTTGCAGAGTATAACCAACAAGGTGCGACATTTCACAATTTCTTTATTTCTGTAAGACGCTCTACATGTTTCAGACGGTTTTACCATCCAACATCAGGAGCTCAAAACTGCACATACGGCATCAGGTATTTGTCAGACCAATACTGCTACCTGTTGCTAGCCTGGCTAGCGGTTAGTGATTCAGTATAGTTATTACTAAGATTATTGTAACAGCAATACAATGCTTTACCATCTGCTGTTGGTACAAGGTAAGACACATTGACTGTATTAGAAATTCACTTTACACCGAGTTGAGCAGATTGGCAATTACACTTTAGGCTTTATTCCAAATTTACGTGTTTTGATTTATAGAGAGAGAGGCAAGTTATTGTTTAAATAATTTATACTACACTTTCAGCAAAGTTTGACTTATTAATTGTGTAGCTAATGATTTGTTAGTTATTGTAATATGATATTTAGTCTAATAGAATAGAATATACACTTTTTTCTATTTAAATTGGGAATGAGTCAAATGATAAATCCTTGAGTCCTTGCCATAACAGATCTGCTAAATTATTGGCTGGTGGCGGCAAAAATTTCTACCGTACGCTTTAGTGTCCTTTCGCTGGAAAACTTGATGGAAGTCAAACCATCATCCAAGTAGGAAAGCACTACAAAGTTGATAAATATCTGACGTATGTGCAGTTTTGAGCTCCCGATGAAGGACGGAAAAACCATCTGAAACATGTAGAGCGTCTTACAGAAATAAATAAATTGAGAAACGTAGCATCTTGTTGGTTGTACTATGAGAATAAATAACATTGATATTTTAAATATTGAAATTAATATAGCCTATGGTGCTGAGTCATTTTTACCTTCACATATGAAAATAACTTCTCTGTTTGTGCTTGCATTGGTGGAGTTCAAGGGCAGGTTTCTTTGTGAGAGGAAGATTATATAGTATGTGACACATTTGTGTACTCACGTTTCACCTAAACCTCTTCCTCGCATTATTTTATTCTGTTTGTTGGGATTCATTTTCTGAGACTGTCCATGTAATTAAGTTCATGAAAATAATGCTAGAATTTTGTGGCAATGCAGTAAATTGACATTCAATACGTTCTTAAAATGGATGAACAGAAAGAAGAAGATGGGTTTAAAATTGACTTTTGAAATTTTCAATCAATGGTTATTTGTATTATCACTGCCCAGCCTGTCCCAGACCATTGTTGCATATCTCTGGCTGGTTTGTGCTATAATAAGAACAGTTTAGTCGTCCCATTGGATTCTTTTCCTTCCAGTATCCACATACAGTTGCTAGACAACATAATCTCACAGACTTACAATAGAAAGTTTATATTGCTTTTTTTTTTACCTTTAAACCGATACACGTCGATAGATCATAATACGCAATATTAATATTGCATTTTGTACTCCTAATACTGTTAATTGCATTGAAATTTATACATTCATTTGAGCTAAAACTTCACTTTTAAGTAAAATCTTAATTTTCCAAGTGCCAGACACTAAAATGTAATTGTTCCGTGTGCATATAATTCAGTACAGTGGACTGTCCCTTAAGTCAGTGTTTCTCATCCACCGGGCCCTGGCATCAATTATACTGGACTGCAAGAGGTTCTCCTGGAATTTGTCATTTTAGTTTTCTAAGCAGTTTTCATGAATAAATGGTTTATAGTGGAAATATTATGAGAAGAAAAATATTCGTGAATGTGTCGAAAAACTCAAACACAGATGTTGGCCTGAGGAAATTACAATATGCTACAAGATTTAATTAGTCCAGTGATTGATAACTAATTTAAATGTAATGCTATATTTGTCGATGTGCCACACCATATACATAAGTGTACTAATACTCTTTATGATTATGCCATAATTAATTATTAATACTTTGTTAGTTTAATGTATGAACTTAAAAGAAATTGGAAAGGTATATACGAGTAAATTTGTTGGGACCAGGCCCTCATCCTATGAGAAAAGAATTTACGGGGCCGTGTTCTCACAAAGGTTGAGAAGCACTGCCTTAAGTGACAGATTTGGTCATGTTTTCAGTAGATTATGAACTTATGTTAAAGGAAGGGTACAGATTTCCATTACATGATTAACCAGTGACTGTAATGAAATGACTCATGAACAGTTATAAGAAAAAAAATATAGTAATGAGACTAATGATACGGACAGTCTTGTCCCAGTGTGTAAAGGGAGCATCACAATTTTAATCACTCTCATTGTGCTGGGCAATGGTTTTGTATAAATTAACTTATGCTGTTCTGTAAGTGAAAAGATTGATACAACAAAAGTTTTGTCACTGGCAGAACAGAAATGACTGATTACATGTGAGATTTGAGGTTCTCACAATGGTGTTGATGAAGATTAAAGTCTTCTGAGATGTTATGCTGGGTTGACTGGTAGATAATTGCAGGTGTCTTGGAAGAGCATATTGCCAAGATATTCAGTGTCGGATGGTGTGAAAAAGACTGCTGGACACCGAAGATGGTGGTAATGTGCAGTTATGAAACGTAACTAAGTATTTACCAGTTCGCATGGTGTGACATCCCAGAAGAATTGTATCTTCAACTGATTATCGATGAAATTAATATTTCCCAGATAATGTATGTTGCATTAGCAACTGAAATTACAGCTGAAGAATATTGTTGTGTGATGTATTTGTAATTATAAATACACAGTTAAGCTGTCTATTCTGATCATTTGTGTTTTTAAAATGTTACACACTTTTTTCCCAAAACAAAAATGCCTCTCAATGTACTGAATTTCTTATACCCCTTTTGTACTTAAACATATTTATGCTCCAATATTTGCAGATTCTATGAGAATGAGCTGAGTTTCTATTCCAGCCTTTGTTGTCTCAGTACAAATTTATGCAGTGGGAATAAATGCACTTGTAAACAATGAAGTACCATGGTGCTGATAAGTCCTTATCCCAACCAGGAAGGAAACAAGATCGGAAGCATGTCAGGGATGCGCGCGATTTCAACAACATCGAGACAGGAGCTGTCATCAAGTTTCTTTTCCTGCAAGGCAAGGTGCCGAAGGAAATTCATGCCATTCTGACAGAAACATTAGCTTGTTTCCTTCCAGGTCGGGCTAGGGACTTATCAATACATTCCTGCCCTCAAGAGGTTAACCATCATATTGGCTAAATGTCCTGCCACTTGGTCATAATCGCTTCTGTTAAATGAAAACGGTTCTTTCCTTTAATATATATTTGTGTGACACATAGCCTAATATCCAACAGATCTCCAGTTTTATGTGAAGTATTTTTACTCTTTTTAATCCACTGCATTTACGTGTATTGAATGACTTGGGAGGAAGGCTAAAACACCCCATTATACACAGACCATCATAATCATGATGTGCTTCGTGAAAGGTTTTCTGTTTCCTCATATATTATGTAATACCCAAGGCATGATCTATGCTCTGAGGGTTATATGTCTGTCATAAGCTCTTTGGATATGAAAGTTGCTCCACGTGTCCTGGGAAAGTTTTACTAGTGGTTATTTTTAACCTTTTCACAGTTTTGGACAAATCATTTCCATTGTGCAGAAATATTCATTATATGGTATAATGGAACTTTTTCTATAAAAAAGAGGGCTTTATGTTCCATGTGTACTGTTATTGGTTGTGGTATAGGTAGAACAGTTGTACATACAGTTACTGGCAGTAGAAGAGTGATTTGTATCTGTGAAAAGTGTGGAGCCTGTATACAATTTCTAATTAATCAGAGGAGGAAACAAATATTATGCAGCAAATCCACAGACATGTAACTTCTTAACTGTTATACAAAAAGTGTTGGTAACTTTAGTTTATGTCCATTTCACAGTTTATGTCCAACAGAATGAAATTAATTAGCTTCAAAATATGATCTGTAAACACAGCAGTGTCTTGGATTCATACTGGTGCACCACACTACATCAAAAACGTGATACATCATTTACTAACACAAAACCCTTCCAAACGTGTGTAAAAGCATGAAACTCAGAAATGTCAGCTGCTCGTAATGAACTTGATGTGGCGTTTACTTGTATCACGTAAAATTATGTTATGAACTCATACATGTTGTTACGCCTCATAAGTTAGGTATTATCCAAATTTAACATTGAAAATCAGTTACATTCAAGGTTGTAGACACCAGTTTGAAATTGATGAACCTTATGAATGGAAGTTATGTTTTTTCTAAGGGTTGACATTAAAAGGTATATAACCCTTTCATGTCCAATGTACACTACTCTGCGCCAAGCTCCATTGTACCAGGTCCAATGTCAGTCTCAAATAAACTCGTTATTTAGCTGTGTTTTTTGCTGGTTTTTCCTAAACTCCTGCCATGTAGTGGCTGCTGTTGGAGCTGTGAAGATTAGAGATTTTCTGGAAAATTAATATGGACCAGACTGTTGGAATTAACAATGATACTTTGGAGTGCAAAGTGTTAAAGTTCATTAGAAGCATCTGATCTATTTCAACATTCACTGTGTTCCAAATATTGAAGTGCAAATCTTCTGATTTTCTTATTTAAAAAATAAAGCCTTATGCAGTTCAGGCAAAAATGGACGGATTGCCTTGTCATTGTATTATACTTATTAATAATATATATTTTATCGCCTCAGCCCCACAAATCTACTGACATGTCAGCATGGAAGTCAACAAACGGTACATAATCCAATACCTGTGCTTTGGTTCTCACTGCCTGCACTGGAAAAATGGTAATTATACAAAAACTTCTTGTTAATGTATCTACAGAGTGGCCCCAAAAAATGTATACTCTCTTTACTCATTTTTCATGTCAAATGTGTATACATTTTTTTGGACCACTCTGTATATTTTATTTAATGACACCGTCTGTAGCTCAGAGTGCATAATATTGAATGATCTGGTGATAAGTGAACACTGAATTTGGAAGGTTGTGGAATGAAGTTGGCATGGCTTAATTTGATTTAATGTCCTGACATTTGCCTAGAGAGACTGGGGGAAACCATGAGAAACCTTAATCAGAGTAGTCAGTGTCCTGCCTGAGATTCAATTTGGGCATTGCTGCTTCAACTGAATTGCTCAATGGTGTTAGTCTATAAGCAGGAAGGTAATGTAAAGGCGTACCCCATGGATACACATTGAGGCATCGCAGAATGAGGATTCTAGTTATAATTTGTATTGCATTGGAGAGATGTCCTGCCAAGTTGGCAGCTAATTTTACCTTGAAACAAAAATAACCATTACATCTCCTCAGTATTGATATGCAGAAATCACACTATTGGAATCTGTTAGAACACCAAAAGCTCCCTGAAAGTTTATATCTTTGTCAGGTTTAATCTAAAAGTTTTAGACAGTATCATTACTACTGTGTTCACTTTCACAACTTAGGAAGTCACTGTGTCACCTTTTTCCTGTAAGGAAGTGGCACACTGTTTTATTGTGAGCTCAGTTGCCATGTTTTGTGCAAATTGGTTCTTACGTATGCCTCTTTGTTTTCTCCTCACAGCAGTATCACTGTATGGATAAAATTTTCTTCTCTTCCATGTTCTGTCATCAGTATCAATTACTAATACTTTGTATGATAATATCACAGCTGCAGAGTGATGGTAAGTAGAGGAGACGGAGTGGATGGTGTAGTGGAAGAGAGAGAAGAGATTTTTCCATACAGGAATGTGGAAATGGAGTCTTCACTTGCTGTTCACATACTTTTTGGGTTTTACATCCACTGTCACAGCATGTAACTGTGGTACTTCCTTGTAAGGACTGAATCTTAACTAGTCTTTTCGGTTGTTATTTATGTATAGTTCTGCATGACACATGCAATTATAAAGTAAGGTATTGATATGAAATTTGTGCATTTTAAAAATATGTTTGTGGTAGTGCAAATATCTGATAATTTGTAAATCCTGCGTAACTCATAAACAAATGTTTTATGCAACAGGAACAGAACCGAGATGTGCAGTGAAAGCAAAAAAAATTTTTTTTTTTGGGGGGTGGGAAGGTTTTCATTATACATGAATTAGATGTGTTGTTGTTCTGCTTTTATTCTCTTTTTGAAAATATGTGCAGTGTTTCTTTCAAATAATTTTTCATATTTTTGTGGCAGGGTTCAGATTGTTTTCTGGTTTTTGACACTGTGTGGTCTTGTGCATAGATAGATATTCGCATTTCAAATGACAAATTTGACACTCAAGGGCACAGAAAAATTATATGTTAGAAGTCATCATTTGTTTTTGCTTTCAGTTAGTTTCATGGTTATTATAAATGGAGTACAAACTTCAGTAATACTCGTATTTTCTGTCGCATAAACTTGTTCAGTAACAATGGTTGATTTCGATGGTTATAGTCAATGTACATATTTACAGGTTATTTGCAATTGTAGAACTCATGAATTTATATTTTTGTCTTATGTTGTTTTTTTGTATGTCTACAGCACATTTCCAATTTTATATTCTCCCGCATTGTATTATTTTAACCCTTTAAAGTACCAAGATTAACCAGAATTATATTTAAAGATCAGCCTGCACTGCACACTCAACAAACTTCGCCTCAGATGTAAAAAAAAAAACCAGGTAATGTTGTAAAGGGAAATAATCACTGTTCTGAATACCATACAAGTCATGTAAATGAACTCAGTGGTCAGAGTGGTAATCCTGGTGGTATGTAAAGTAACTACCAGGCTTTAATTTGCTTCTCTGCATTGTGGATATTGCTTGTAACCATTTTTTGGGTTCTTTTGAATTGAAAATTTCCAAATAATATGATATACTAGTTGTCCATTTTTATGATCCTGTCACTTTTATCATGCAGCATTACATTCATCCTTTTCTTTTTACTGTATAAAAAACTATTTTCCTGTTGATGTGACTGTGTTATTTACCTACAGCACCTTTGTTATAGATGATAGAGATTTTATGAAAATTTATATTTTGTGCATATGTGACACAGAGAGTTCCCACTCACAGTGTAATGGTAACTTTTGGTGTATATTGCGGGCAGCAGCTGAGAACCAAACCACAAGCAGGCAGCAGTACTGGCGGTCAGTCTCAGTTGGTTCATAGCGAATCTAGCAGCAAGTCCAAATATTCTATTTGTGCTTCATCCCATCCCTCACTGGCAAGTAACATTGTTGCCAACTCTTCCTCTCCAATGACAATAGGTGCAGGCTCAGATGATGTGTGGTGTGTAACTGGAGTTGTGCTGGTGATGAGTTCTTGTGCAGTGGACGGTGTACTCGAATTCTTTGCCTGGTTTGTAGAAGAACGGTTCCGACTACGACGGGATGTTACATTTGTGATGCCTCGTCTCTTGCCACGTCGTCCTTCTTCTAGTCGGTCCACATCTAATCGCCAGAAACCTCCTTTGCCAGGTTCGTCTTTCGAGCGTGGAACTTTTACAAAACATTTGTTCAAGGACAGGTTGTGTCGTATTGAATTCTGTGGCACACAACACAATTTTATGATAAGAATTATGTCAAACGTTGTCTATTTTCTGCAGTATATTTGATATGGTGGTATGTTGTAGCAATAACATGTGTCATTTTTAAAGTAACTGGGTGTCACCTTTGTTTTTACTTCACGTGGCTATACAGATTAAACGTGACATTCTACTTCGCATTTTATTTACCAGCAACTAATGCACAACTCTTGTAAGCTAATCACTTTTGGCAGTCCAACATGTATACAACATCAAAATATTAACATTCTGCTGTTGGTAAATTGACTCATACATTCCTACAGACCGTCAAGAGGTCTCATTTGTATTTGATGTTAGCTTGTAGCATTGGCATATAAATTGTGAAGTAATAATTTTGGAACATAGGCCTTTTCATAATATCTGTTGGCATTAATAATTTATTACACCATGTCTAATACCTGTTTCCATAATTTTTGTCAAATTTAAGTTTTACCTTACCTGCCAGCTGGGATCTGCTTTACGGTAATAAAGGAAGTTGTCTTTGATCCACTTGTAGATGGCAGATAGTGTCATCTTATTGCTGTTGGCTCCCATTGCCATGCATATTAGTGCAGCATATGAGTAGGGTGGCTTATGGTCCCCAGAACTGCGGAAGTCCTCCAGGTTGGGTTCTGACATCATGGTCTCTGTAGGGACAATTTTTTATTTTATAATTTTGAAATAGAAATTATAAGACTCAACTGTTTAGAGCACCATTGCCAGTGATGTTGGAATGGTTGTAAACATGCTGCGTATTTGTTTGGTTAATGTTTTTAAAATAAATAAGTACTCTGTATATTATTAGCAGTTGAAAGATTTATTAAATAAGCCAAGTTCATATAAAGAAATATGAAATGAAGCAGTAAAGAAATGAGCTGAAGAATGCTGTACTAAGATAACAGAACTTCATGCAGGTGAAACGCGTAGCAGTAACCCTTAACCCGCTAACGTGGAGAATATAGTGAGCTCCGAATAATGCTAGTAAAGAGCAGATGGGATTTAACTTGGCATTTAAAGGGTTAATGTACTGTTATGGACATGTCTGTGTTCTTTTTTTACCTATGATATGTACTGGTTTCAGAGGACGTCCTTGTGCCCGATCTTGGGTCACTGAAAAAAAGATGATAATATTGTGGATTAGGGATGCAGCCTTAGGAGAAAGTTCAGGAAAAATTGTTAAAAACCCCCTCTGTGTTTTATTGTTCATATATTCATTCTTTATGTGTTTTAAATATTCATTATCATTGTAAATATTTGTTGTTACGCATGTGTATGTGAGTGTATGAACATGTGCATCAAAATTTGCATGAAGACTGGTCTGTGTATACTGTTACACATGTCAGTGTTCGATCAGTAGAACTCTGTGTCATGGCTGTATTAGCACACTGAAAACTAAGAGTAAACTAAAACAAAATTGTTATTCATTATCTGGATTATGAAGTCTTTTCAGGCAGCCAGTATATACCACATGATGTTATCAAAAATCACATGTGTTATTATGAACAAAACTGATGGTTAAGAAATGGACTTAACTGTCAGCACATTTTATTAATTCCACTACATTTTGGAAGCTGCTTATATTTCTGTCTCCAGGTATATATGATGAGAAACAAAATCTATTTTGTAAGGCCCCATGGCAGACCTATTCTCAAACCAACAGGATAGATTTTCTGTCTCTTCCTCCGTTCCTGAAAATGGAAGTAGAATCACTTCCGAAACAATGATTGTAATAAACAGTGATGAGGGGAGAAGTCCAAAATAACATTAATTAGTATGTTACACCAGTGTGAAAAATTTTTAAATATGGCCAGTAGTTCTTTACAGAATAATTCATAATCAGTCCTCCAAAGAATGATTAACTTCTTAGGAACCTTGATTCAGACTTGAAGGATTTATTTGTTTGGTTGTTAGTTGTAGCTGATCTGTGTACTGAAGTGACCATTGACACATCTTCTGTACACTTTTCTATTTGTATGAAATATTCTTTAAAGTACATGGGGTTGGGTGCTGAGATGATGGGTGCAAATGTTCAAGCATTAATTGGGCCGTTCTTTTACGCACCATGTTTTATTCGAGCTGGTACTTGTGGCTTGACGCTTGGAGATGGTGTAGGGGATGAAGGTGGTGTGGGCAAAAGTGATGGAATGATATTGAGGTTATGAAGCCAGTGAAGACTTGTCAGCTCCACATCACCATTGTTGTTATTTGTTTCATCCACACTGCTTCTACTGTTGTCCTCATTGCTGCTGCACTCTAGTGGTGGCTGCTCACATTTGACGGGTGCCATCATTGTGACCAACATGCTTAGCCTGTGACAGACAAATAACACCAGTTTTAAGTGACTTAATGCAGTGGTGTAAAGTGTGAAGTTATGAAGGCAAAAAGAAGCTAAGGTCGCCCCTTTACACACCATGATCGTATAGGCAGAAGGAGGTATACAACCATGTATTCTAAACCTTAGCACTAGATGGAGGTGAATGGTCAGCTTCACTCTCAGGCCACTTTGCTACTGAGAGAGAGATCTGCTTCCCAGTACCTGTTGGAGATAGGGTTGGAAGGGCCCCAGAGCCAGTGTGATGATTTGGAAAAGAGAAAAACTTCTTGTTTCTGCCAGCAATCAAACCTTAATTGGTTGGTCATCTAGCATATGGTGTCATCCCTGTACTGATTCTGTAAGGTTATGTGTGTGTGGGGTCAAATGTAATGTAAGGATGATCATTTATGATGAAATGGAAAGGACTAGTGACAAGCTGAGTTCACCTTTTTTTTTGAGCTGGTATACTTGCATTCTTCTGGAGTGAATGAGGAAATCTGTGATGCTTCAGTCAAGACATTGGGCTACCTCTCAAGCACAGCTCAGTTGCGTTTTTTAACCAAAGTTGCTTAGTTACATGCTAGTTTCAGTGATGTGACATGAACATGGGGAAAAATGGGGTCTTAAAGCTGAGGACAACTCCTGGGATGTGCTGGGATGAACATTTGATTGACTAGGATTTTAAATGAGGTTCTGAAGGTGTCAATAGAATTGAAGTGGGGTCAGGTACAAATATGTTGATAGTGATGAGCCATTGGGAAATAGTATAAATAGTTGAACGTGTATTGACGGCTTTTAGAATAGTTTGTAGCATGTAGTTATCAGTAGTTTGTTCGGTAGTTCTCTTAGAGAAGTACTTGGAAGAAGGGGGTCTTAAAGTCCCAGCCTGTTTCTGACTGAATTGGTCATCTAAGAACATTCCTTATATTATTATTATTATAATATAATGCAACAAGTATGTAGTTAGTTGTGTTGACTGTTTATTTACATAATAATTACTTGATAGCACAATGGTATGTCTAACCTCAAAGATCCTTGAATTGTTATGCACATGTGATTAAATTTATGAAGTTTTGTTTATTAACCTGTATTCTGAAATTAAGAAATATTTTACCCTTAGACAGCTAAATCTATATGTTTATTCATCTAATTTATGAAAGTTATATGGTGTTGTGTTTAGTTGGTTGGTTGGTCGGTTTGTTAGTTTTGTTAACATTTCTAGTAGTACAGTGGGCTGTTTCTGGACAAATCTGTAAGGTTTGATTTCATTTTCATGTTTAGTACCTAGATGTGAATCAAAATTAAATCCCCTTCACCAGTTTTACTGGAGGCCAGCTAATACCATTTTCCATCTTATATGTATGTATGTACTTTGTGCTGTTTTGACAGTGTTCAGATTAGGCTTTGTAGCATCAAGTTAGAGGATGTTGAATTAATTGTGAATTCGATAGGATGTTCAAGTAAGCAGTCTTGACCTGACTGGCGGCCTGTCCAGGCAATCTGTGCTGGAACTTAGGAAAACAACGGAAAGCCACAGAGATGGTAGCAGGTTTTCCAACCGATACTCACAAACCCCTACTTATGTACTATTTTACATACACACTTTATACACAGAACTGTTAGAGATCAATCAGTACTGTGATTTGTGATGGAACGAACTCTGACTCTGTAGCTGCGTGTCACAAGCTGAGTATGCGGTATGTACGACGTAGACCTACAATGCTCACGCGGTCAGTTGCCCGGTTTTCATGACAGAGGACAGTGTTCGTTCCCCGAACATTCAGTGAAGGATGTATAGTGGGACCCGTGGTGGACAAAATGACACTAACACGGTTCTTTCCGAGCAAGTGGGTTTTCCAGTCCCAATGGTCATTCCACCACTACTCCATCTATCCCCCGGAAGATGTACCGTTGGATCCTTAGTCGGCTCAGTTCCGAGATACACATTATCACCGCATTCCATCAAGGAACAAAAATAAAACGATGTGCTAATTAGGTTTCGGAATTCCGTTCGTGGATTATTCTGCGAGACGGGAGTGGAGGATTGACGGGACGGACACCTAGTAACGGTCGATTGAGCGCTATGACGTCACTCGGTGGCAGGACAAAGAAGTGACCTGTGGTATCGAACAGGTCTGATTTTAAATTCCGGGGCCATCACTTTAACGATGTATCACGAACTGCCGATATTAATTGTCGCAACTACAATACAAATTGAGTAGGGATAGCGCAAGTCAGTACAGGTGGATGACTGAAGAGTCGTGGGTTGTTTCTCTGCAGGGGCAAGGCACTTTTCTCCTCTTCAAAGCGTCCAGACTTAGTGGATCTGTATTTACATTCCCCACGTGCCTTCGTGGGATGTACAGGAACAAATATGCCTTTACATTGTAACTAAGTGTAGGCGTCAAGTACGTATTGTTTTCGGATATCTTACATTTCTGCTTGTCATTTTAGGCGCGTTCTCAAAGCTGCGAAAATCAACTATTATCTTCGTCATGTGTGTTTGTCTGTACGTCCGCATCGAAAAACTCTGCTCCCACTGGACGGACTTTCAGTGATTTGATTTTTGAAAATTTTTAAAAATATATCAATAAAATTCAAGTTTAATTAACGCTTATCATGCTAACGTGGAGAATATGTTGAGCTCCTAATAATGCCAGCAAATGACAGATGGGATTTAACTTGGCGTTTAAAGGGTTAAAGTATTTGTATTTTATTTGCGTTCCATGAATCCACAATAACAATAAAACGGGATATAGAACATGTCAAGAGTAATACAAGTAACAGTGTAATAAATGTTCGGAATCATACAAGATGATTCCGAG
>Ga0123357_10003141_pt1 | contig 18772 bp, 16 predicted proteins | sample TergutEmb28metaG_FD_89873 | JGI IMG/M metagenome (GOLD analysis project Ga0123357, IMG submission 89873) | Embiratermes neotenicus P4 segment gut microbial communities from Petit-Saut dam, French Guiana - Emb289 P4 | ecosystem: Host-associated > Arthropoda: Insects > Digestive system > Gut ...
TAGAATTATGAAACAAACTGCATTTTGAAGAGAAAAAAACGGAGGGTATATACCATGTTTAAAATATTCAGTATCTATATTTGTTGAATAAATATATAAAATGAAACGTTTAGAGGTTAGCAGTGCCTAACAGCCACTATAGTGGTCGTTAGGTGTCAAAGGGTTAATGTACATAGCATGGCAGTGTGAGATGGTGAGGTGATCAATGTTGCAGGTGGAACTTCTACTGCCACGTACCATATATTAAGGTAATGTCATTAGCTCAATGGAGAATTTTCCCAACTGAACAGTCAGTTTTGGCTCTCCCAACAAGAAAAGGAGGATAATTTCACCTTAAAAAGGTCACAGAAATAACTCATTCATAAACCGAAAGAAAAACAGACTGTGCTATCTCAAGAAAAAAAAACATTAATGAAAACTCAAATCTAATGTAAACACCAGCAGTTTACTAATAAAACTACCTAGCTTTGAGGCCAGCCACTTTTCAGGTCACAGATGGAAGTCCTAAATTTCAAGAAATTGTATGTGTAAATCATATGTCCGTTTAGGACAGATGAAAACAGATGATGATGATGATGATGATTAGTGGAGAAAAACTGATGAAACTTAAGCAGGACATAATATTGTGCCACTTTATCCACCACAAACATCATAACGTCACCACACATTATATCCATCACTCTGCAGTGAGTGTCTAAGATCTTAAGCGGCAGTACAGCCAAGTAGTTCACTGGACAATTCTTTATACAAAAACTGGAAACCCAAAGAATAAAAACTGATTTCACCTGGCACTGTGAAACACCAGACAGGTCACAGTATGCACAATATCAGACAAAACAATTCCACTGACACAGAGAACATCATGTTGGTTATCTGACAAGACTTGCACATCACAAAGCGACTTGCATGAGGCACAGTAGGACACTGTGTAAGCCCAGTGTATTAAAGCAATCTAGGCACTATTTCCTTGCACATACAATGTGATCAAATGACTGTAACTGAATCATCAAAAGATTTTTATTTTGTATCAAACAACAGCAATTTGGAGTCTGCCCTCAATGGTCACATGAATGTCCTGCCACAGTAGGACAGCCACTACTTGACCCACTGCTCAAAAGAAAATCTACGCACAGACAGCGATTATACTTCAAATGGAGAATGTGGAATTCTGCACACCCATATACATCCACAAATCAATGATGCATAAAAATTTTCTTTGAATGTTTATTACACTAACAGAGAAACTTTATGCATAATAGTATATTTTAGACATTACCTGACATTTTTAAATAGACACAAAATTTATATTGTTGAATAAAACCATACGAAATATTTCTCTGATAAAGAACATTCCTTAAACAATTCCTGAGTAATTTAAGTACATGTACATGTACATACACACCAACACACCGACACACCCAGCATAGTTTGTGCATGCAACAGATTGTATAAGAAGTTTGGATTCTAAACCACCTTTACCAAGTCCACAAAAATTCTGCATTACACATATACAGAGGAACGTTTGTCGGTGCGCATGCACACAGCTCACAGCAGCAAGCAGCATAGGCACACAATATGGCAGATGACAGCATTAAAACCCTTCTTATAATAATCTAATATGTCAGCAATTGCCAAACAATAGTAAATTATTCTGATATAAAAATAACAGTCAGGCCCTTTCAAATATCTCAAATACACCAACACATCACAATAAGAGTTAATGTCAAGTTGCACAGAATGTAGCTCTAAAATTACAGCCCTTTTACTTTATTATTGTTTGATTTAGCAGACCTTATCATGTGTTGCAGCACACAGTAAATGGCTATATATAGTCATGAACAGTATTCTGAAATAACAATTTTAACGCAAAGTGTTCTGTTACAGCACGTTTTCTACAAGTTCATTAAAGTGGAGTTGCACCTCCAGTTACACATCCAGGAAAAGTCTGTACAGATCTGGATGGATTTATGGAAGGGATTATTTACAAAGTGTGCCCACATTAAGTTTTGGCCCATCATTTGAAGACATGTTCAGATTTTCATTAAATCTTGTTAAAAAAATTTCTACTCTTTTACATTTTGGGAAGTGGTTTAGTGTAAAACAAAATTCCAGGCCCTCTAAACTAACAAGAAAGTTTAAAAACCAATTAATTCGCTCTATGCTCCATTTCTTTTACAGGAATCTGATGGCTTGGTGCAAGGTATCCACTAAAGCTGTAGGCCAGTTGCATCCAGTGCAGATTCTAACCCACACACTCCAATACTCTCACTTCAATTACGGCCAAAGTTCTGTGAATAAACACCACAACCCCCACTCCCCCAGCTCAGAAAATATATTAAGCTGTGTCTCTTGTCAGCCATCATTCTCATCAGCCCCTTAATAGGGACAGCTAAATGTACCATATATAGATTCAGGTGGGCAAATGCCAGGAATTCTGTACAGACCATAACTGGAGCATTAGTTTCATTTATTTCCACTAAAGCAGACAGACTCTTGATTAAAATTATTGCAGAGGTCACTAAGTTAATGTCAAACATAATAGAATACAGCAGCTAGAAGCTTCACACTCATCAGTGTGCCCCTGGAACAGTAACATTTTCTTGGCCCTCAATACTGTGCACAAGCTACAGTAACCATTTCTTGCCCGTCAACACTGTGCCCCTGGTACAGTAACCCTTCCTTGGCCCTCAACATTATACATGTGATAGTGACCTCTGCTTGGCCCTCAATGCTGTGCCCATGGTATGGTGACATTTTCTTGGATCTCAACAGTGCACCCATGGTACAGAAACCTTTACTCAACCTCAGTATAGAACAGAATAATTTGTTGGGTTTGAGCCCTTTTGGTCCCAATGCACATAGGTGCTTGTCCCTCAACAATGTGCCCATGGTACAATGGTACAAATTTTGCTTGGTCATCACTGTGTCCATGGTACAATAACCTTTTCTTGATCTTCATCATTGTGCCCATGGAAATATAACCTTTTGACAACATCCACTCTCGAAACTTCATAATCACCCTATGTTCTACACTTAATGTCTGCACAATAAATGTCCCATGAACCAACTCAATCTCAAGTTTCCTGTAACATTTTGAACTCTGTAGGGAGATAGTTGAATAGCTCAACATTTGGACCAATAGATCGGTTGATTTTTCTCACAAATACAATACTGGTAGAGGTTTCCCAACAATCATATTAAGCCTTCCTGATCTCAACAGTCTCACAAAAGTGCTATGTGCAAATGACCAATACCTCCTACATGTCATGCCATGTCATGACCTTTTGGCTCATTTCTTCAGGAAGAGAATATTTCTGTTTTAAGTCCTTAGTGGCTGTCTTGTATGTTTTTTAATTCAAGTGAAAACCAACTTGGTCCTAGTCCATCACAAACCAACAATTCCTGCCCATAAAATAATGCAGATAAATAAATCTGAAACTCCTTAATGTATGCAGCCCCCACCTTTTCAATACAGAAATAGTTTTGAACTAGATATTTTTGCAGAATGTCATGGTGATATGACATCATCAGATGATGACACTAAACCTGGCATATTGGATCACTGGAGTCACCACCTCAAAATCCAGTTGGTTTGGTAATGTATTTAATCTATGAAAGCAGGTTTCAAAGGCTGCCATTTTCTGTTCTGTTTCTATTAACCATTGTTCACAATTATATTTATTGTTGGTGGCTTTCTGTATATATCTGTATCTACATACCTCTGTCTGTTGATTAAATAACATTTCCTTGAAGTGAAGAAAATAAATTATTCTCCACAACGAAACCAATACAAACCATCAGGAAGCAACAACACTGAAATAAACATACTTCACTCCATCACAAGTACAAGCTGTACAGATTACAACATTCACATATTACAGACAGGCCATGATGGTCACCAATGTCTGCTCTCAAAAACTATGTTGCCAAATGTGCACATATCCAGAACTTCTAATCTATAGTAATCATATCTATCATTAAGGTACCACCTGTCAATAACTGTATCACTGTGACACTACAGGCCAATGCAGCCCAAGGCATACAGATTTTTGGGTTTATGAACCTTGTTAGTAGACATCTGGTAGGACCCCCTACAAAAGTACTGGCCCACAGCAAAGCCTCTACCTACATATGGTAAGACAGAGAAAAAATGCATACATACTTCAATGTATGAAGTGGGAATTGAATCCACAATTCCAGTGTTCAAGCAGTAGAATACTGTATTTTGCTTAGACTGAACAGCCACTGGATTGGTCTTATAACTACACATTGTGTCTTAATCAAGAAACAACCAAGATTTATAAGAATGGCCTGGGCAAAAATATGTCATGGTGGAATTGTGTGTGTGGAATAAAATTTTTAGATACAAATCATGTCACTGCATGTTTCATGTCAGGAGAATACTGGGCCTTCCAATTGCTGGTACACTGAGCACAGAATTATTCTTCAAAGCAAAGGCACATGATTGACAGAAATAACTTTATATTATATATATTATATATATTAACAACCTTTTAAAGCAGATGTAATTCAAGTTTTCTCATAAAATAAATAATATTTAAATAGTAAAACTGCTTATTATGACAATATTATGAAAAAGTCACACATGTTGAGGGAAATTCTAACTCTACAAAACTGCTGAAAGAATAAATTCCACAAATATTTGCCTTTCAAAGCTTCTAGAATCTAATCCTGCAACATTTGGAAAGATAATACAGAGTAGTATCTATTTTCCTTAAGAGGTCTGTCTATGTGAATCTACAAGGTTTGGTGCCAAACGGTAACTGTCAAGTTTTCGTTTTTTTTAATGGATAATTTTTCTGGTACTAAGAGTTCTGGTCTTGCTCATGGATTATTAATGTCAAAGAAACAAGATTTGGTCAAAAGAAGATTCAGATGTACTAGAAAATTCATCAACAGTGAGTTTGGCTGAAATGACAATGTGTCTTTAATATAATGCATTAATAATAACAGGTTTTGCAATCATCTGGACTCACACTCCAGCCACCTGTGGAATATTCTATTAAATATGCTATCTCCAAACAGTTGGGAATGTAGTGCCTGTAAACGGTTCCTCTATGTCACTGACACAGTCAAATACTGAAACCACAAGTGATGCTTTATGAAAAAAGTTAGCAGACTGAACAGACTGTACAGAAAAATATTATACATATAAATGACATATTGCATTCATATTCAAAATTCACTTACAGCTGAGGAAAGTTAACTTAAAAAGATGCCACAGTTCATTCTTGAAACAGTCAAACATACTGCCACAGGATGTAGGGAGCTGAATATAATGGAAGAAATTAAAATTCACACTTATAAATATCAAAAGTAATAATATTGTTTATATGTTCAAACTTAGGCTTAAGGTGCTGACCATAAAGTAAATACAAATAAGTACATATTAAAAAATCACCAGAATATATACAGGTGAAATTTCCACATATGAGAACGATACATCAAGTCACAACAACAGATGATGCCACATGGAGGGCAGGGCCATGGTGAGAAACACCATGGCACAAACGATGCATGATGTAATGGGAGGTGTGTTATCCACAACAAATTTACACATCATAATGATGTTTGGAAGGAAATCAAACAGTAACATGAACAGAAGATTCTGAAGAAGCTTACTTAGCATATCTTGCAATAATCACTAATTTGCAGCACAACTGATAATTATCAGGTTTCTTTTTTAAATAATTCTGCTAAGGCTTCTCACTCAGACAAAATGGCACACTCTTCTCCATTATTCTTGCCTAGCATACTGGAACCTTAACCCTTCAATGAGAACAAAGTGAAGTACTTACAGCCTGACATATATATATATATATTTGTATATTGTGAAAAACACGGTGCAACATATGCTTCATACAGAAGAGTGATTATGCCCAGGCTATGAAGTTAATTATTGATCAACAGAAAACTTCAGAAACATGTTATTTGCTTGACTGTCTTTCGCTGGCCCCTCTTGCACGACACACAGACAGACAAACAGACAGACAGATACAAACACACACACACACACACACACACACACACACAATGAACACAATCCATGCTGCAAGGGTCAGAATGGCCAACTTCCATGCTTTCACTAGTGGAGTGGCTAGTTTCCTTCTGATAATCACTGGAGAAGAGACCAGGTCAGTACCAAAAACATTTTGGACAAAGACAATGTGTGAACTCATCCTCACCTTGTAAGAATTCAAAATGTCTTGGAACCATGGCGACAGGGAGGTCATGGCCCAGAAATGTTCCCAAGCACCACAGAAGAAGAGGAAAGGAGGAGGAGGAGGAGACAAAGGAGGAGGAGGAGGAGGAGGAGGAGACAAAGGAGGAGGAGGATTAGGAGGAGACAAAGAAGAAGAAGGAGGAAGGAGGAGGAGGAGAAGGAGGAGTAGGAGAAAGACGAGGAGGATGATGCACTGCCATACTACAAAACTGGAGCCAAATCGAAACATTTCAGTCAACTGTTTCCCCCTTTATCAGTAAGCTGATGTGTTTTAACCCCAAACTTCTGGCAGCAATGACAATATATCATAAGTAAAAATGTTTAAACATACTGCGTATTAAACTGCTGAATTACTTGACCTCCATGGTCAGCCATCAAATGAACAACTGAAAGTTACCCCAATTCTATTTCACATGTGATACACATTACAGAATGGATTTTATATGTCTCAAACACAAACCCTTACAGGATAAAAAGTGTTTCATCATGCCTCTGCGTGGAATTAGTGATTATCAAGAGATGGTAGGTCCACCCGCAATGTTTTACGAGTATAATGTTTTCTCCACCCACTCTTCCAATGTGAAATTTGCAGTGTTGCTGTTTTCAGGGTCCTTCTCATGGAAGATATCTGCAACATATAAGTAATCTGGGTTGACATATTAGACATTAGAACCTATCCAGAGCCACTTAAACCCAATTCACATACAACATATTTTCCATTTCCTTCTTAGTTCTCCTAACAGTTTTCCCACAAACTATTTTAACATCTCTGTTTCCCCAGCCTACATTCAGTCAGGCACAATCTGACAATACTGTAAAATGCATGCAAATGGCTACATATATATCTAGCATTTCCTACGAAAATAATCATTACACAGAAAGGCAAGATGTTTTACGCACCCCACATACAAATATTTGTTCTCATGTTGCAAAATAAGCAATTATTTTCAATCTGTTTTTACATTACAAAGCTTGACAAATATAAAACATGTAATGAAAATTATTTATTCTTCACATTTGTTGATACAGATTCATATTTAGCAAGATAAATTTCTTGTGCATAAAATTGGCAGCACATTGTGACTCATATTACAGATTAAATGATTATATATTTTTATGGAAATGCAGAAATAAAAATAGGCATTTTTATTCTCCACCATTCTTTTAAGGAAGGATATATTGTCAGGGTGGGGTGTGACTGCTTACCTCGGTACTGCAGCCACTAATTGGACTACTGTACCAGCCATTATTTACAAATGAGTATGCAGTACTGATAGAATAATAAATAATGGAAGGAAAAGCATTAAACAACACAGTACCATTTTGTTCACCAAATAATTTGCATGGGCTGCTAAAAAAGACAACCAACTAACCAACCAACCAACCATTTTTTACCTCTACAATACAGTGTAGAATATAAAATTGTCTCACTCCCACACACACATATACACACACACACACACACACACACACACACACCACACATTATGCACCCTTCTGGCAATGCAGAATGGCTCAACTCACCAATCATGGCCTTCAGCCTGACAGCACACATCATGAAGTCATCAAATGTAATCATCCCATTCTTGGTGCTATAGCGATGTGCAAGTATGTTAAGGATGTGGTTGTTAAGGCGATAGCCAGCTGAATTGAGGGCTTGACGCAGTTCAAATGCACTCAGACAACCAGAGTTATCCTTGTCATACAAGCCGAACACAGCCTGAAATATGATCAGAGAATGCCATATTGTCATTTCAAAAATTCATTGAGACTCATCTCCACCATAAGATGGAAGACAGCTTCCATACCATTCTAAAGAGGAATCTTTTGGAATAACATAACAGAAAATAATAATCCTATGTAAGATAAAAATAATGTTCAAGACTGGAACAATTGACAGCTATGGAGTAAAGGTAAGACACAAACTTTCCCCTGTACATGCCATGCCATGAAGCCATACAGGGGAAGCAGCAGTATAGCTCTACTCAGTTTTAACAATGGCACTAGATACAGTCAGTACTCAACTTCACATGCCTGCTGCTTGACCCCCAGGGCAAAAGTCCCAACATGAGTTTTGAAATAGTACTATTCATATGATACATTACGTACTTGCACTTTTACTGTAACTGTAAGTAGCAATGCACAACCCTTGTGGTGTTGGTGGTGGTGGTGGTGGTGGTGGTGGTAAAGACAGAGGAAGAATAGGAGGAAAAAAATTGCCTGAAAGTCTATACTAAACGCTGGATATCCCTAAAATATTTACAAAAACGATTTTCACCAGCACAAATCAGTAAGCTTAAATCATGAAACTTTATGTTTAAATTACTGTAGATCCCAAATTTTAATTAATTTTACATGTCAAAATTCCATCAGTTGAAATCATTTCTTTGGTCTCCCTGATATTTTTGCCACTCTCACTCAATTTTGGCCACTGTTACTTCACAATAAAGGAACCTGAATGCCTTTTGCTTAAATTTTACCTTCCAGTGTCGAATGTCAATCCACAGGGTTTTGAACTCCTCAAAGCCAAGTTTGCCAGACCGATCCACATCCATCATGGCAACCATGCTTCGACATACATCCTTTGAGAAGCCTTCATTCTTCGTTTCTGGATGTGGAAAAGAAGAAGACTGTACAATGTCCAAGTGGAATAAATAATAAAATGATGTGATACATTTTTTACATTGTGTGTGTGTGTGTGTGTGTGTGTGTGTACATTTTTTAATTAACATTTAGTTTGCATCTTATCCAACAAGTTCCCCCAGTTAATATGCTCTTTGTCACACTTACAATAGACTCTTCACGTTTGTATCCATTTACAGCCTCATGACTCAGAATTTTGATTAAAACAACAGATATTTCTGCTGTTGAACACAAGGAAAATGTACAATCATGCAGTATACATTAGTATAACTGCAGAAAGTTGAAGGTGGCACAATGACATATATTTACATCTGTCTCTGCTGCATGCACAACTGAACCTAACACAAGGGACCCTTAAAGTGTGCAGATTTTGTAGTAATTTTAAATTTCCTTCAACTGAACCAAACTTTAATCTAGATAATCCAAGATTTTAACATTTCTCTCCGAAAGCTGTCGGTCTTTACACACTGCATTTTTAATGTCTGTTCTTATGCACATAACATGAAAGTTTAGATGGAGACGTTCTTGAACAGATCTGAAGTTTATTTGACACAAGTTACATTTCAATATACTTCATAATCTTCCTGCTACAGCAAGAATTTAGCAAAAGTAATCAATTTTCCGCCAATAACAAGTTCTGTAATATTGATAACATTTATCCTTTAAACACTCTGGCTGGTATTTAAATGTTAACACATGGTTTATAAAAAACATATTATATGAACAAAAAGGGATAAAATTATGAAATAAATGGCATTTTGTAGAAAAAAGAACAGTGATTATGATGCATGCCCTTACAAAGGCAGTAAATTTCCTTGTTGCCCAAATATATAAATGAATTTCGAGGGATGTTTTATACATGTGTTGGCATATGTGAACATAGGTCATTTCAGGGTTAAGTACTTGGCCAGTGAATGATTATCAAGCATTGCAGCATAGTGGAGTGATTCCTCTGTCATATTCACAAATGTGGATCCAAGCTTGTAAACTGACTATCCTGACTGCCATTATTCATTATTCTTCTCCCTCCTCCAAGAAACGTTGAAATAATACCCAAAAACAGTCCATGATTGCTTCCTTCTGCATCTAACTATATGTTGTATAATCCAGGTACGTCAAGTGTGATGTATGAATATAGATAATTCTCCGACTAGTAGGAATTTAATAAACCAAGTGATGGTTTACCAGATACTTTAGCTGTCTTGATTAGAAACAAATACAAATACATGCATAAAAGACCAACACTATGACTTCACCTGCCACTGTGTTGAGTATGATCCTACAAAGCATGCTTTAATCACAAACCTGAAGACACATACACACACAGCATTATACAAACAACTCTTTAGTCAGTTTAGTACAAAACAATGCAATATTTTAGATGTGTGGAATTACAGGCTGCTACACTGACTGGTGCACAGTAAGAAACAATTTAACAAGTTAGGAAACAAATTTTTGGCATGTTGACTCCTACTGCTTTGTTTCCTTTATTTTGCGAATCCAATGGCTTATGGAAAAAGTGTACTGGACTTAAGATGTGTATTTAATCTTTCTCTATAGCCTTTGTTTGATGCACTATTCACTCCAATAAAATACTCCACTGGTTACACTTGTGATGAGAACAGAAACATATGTGGGTTCACACACAACATGTCTGTTATGGTTGTAAAAGTTTAATCAAAACTGGTGTAAGTCAACACCACTAAGTACAACTCTGCAATATCAAATTCAAGAAAGTGTGTTCAGCCGTTCTCATGTAGATGAATGAACATATACAGGTATAGCAAACCCAATAAGCAAATCTTGCAATTTTCATGAAGGTCAAAAATCCTATAGGCTACTGCTGCATATTTGTTCAGAACGGAAAGAAAGGTCCTGAACCCACACCCATGGGATGCAAAATTAACATACAACCTCCCCACTTTGTGGAAAAACAAGGACATAATCTGCCATCAACTGTCTGTTACCAACCCTGACTGACTGAATAACAGTTAGCTGACAAACCAACCAGGAGCCCGACTAAATAACTGTCTAACAAATTAATTACTGTATCTAATTGCATCATGAACCAGCTGTCTCTATAGCAGACAAACTTCCTTCAGCAGTTGGCATTTATTTTAATTGGTGAAACTATCTTCTGAACAAGTGAATCCTACTAGGCATATCTTCAAACCCCATTTCCTTGAAAAGAAATACAGTTAAGGGCTACTTTAACATCACTCTCCAATCTACAGTACTGTTCCCCAAGTGATCTCTCTCCACAAAATTTTGCACAATACCCTCCCCATCCCCACCCAATGTGTGATACTGGAATTGTACCAACATAAACGACTTAACCACCACACAAGATTCGACAAAGCTTTCAAGTTACAGCATCAGTAACATATTAGAAGAAATGAGACATGACATTAAACATGACGACTAAACCTTACAAGCTCAGGTGTCTCCATCTGCAACTGCATTACAGGTATGACATCTCAAATGTTCCTCCTCAATGTCAGTTGTCTCTCTTTGCTACGTCAGCAATCACCTGTGACTCATGAACACTTTTTTAAGTCTCAGATGAAACACTAGGTATACTTCCTGCAGTCTGTCAATTTATACTCATTTCCTTCAAGAACTGCTATATTAGCTTGGAACAGCCCATAAACACTTTTCCAGATCACTTCATATAATAACCTCTCTTCTGATTTAAAAGTAAAAACATCTGCAGCAGATACAATGTCATGGAATGACTAACAGACTGAACACATCTTGCTTCTTCACAGCACAGATCAACCACTGTAATACAATTACTGTCACCATAGCAAAAGTAAAACCACCTGAAGCAAAAGAAAAGAAAGACAAATGTGCATCTCTAACACAGTCGAATTATTTTACAGGGTTTCCTGTGTCCACGAGATGGACAACATGAGTGTGGGTGAAGTCAAGATATCTGGCTCCAATGTTGCTAATGGATGGAAACACAATGATGGTGCAGTATAGATATGATAGCAAATATTAATATTTTATTAAAATAAAATCAAATGGAGGCAGTATCACCTACAATTTTGACTACAGCACAACTAATTCTTTGAATGGTCACCTACTGATGCTCTTGTAGTCTGCTGTCTGTAGGAATCAGACAAAACCATATTCTTACTGTTCCTTGCACCACAACACTCTACACTCAGCTCACCCTCCATGTGACTATTTACATGACCTTTAACAAACTGACCCACGCATCCAGCATGACACAGATTTGTAGGTAATGACCTGACCAAGTTTCCAGGATAAACAAAATTCAGCAACCATTATAAAATAACAGGACTGCAGAAATTTGAAAACTGTGATTGTAGCACTGCCAGCTAGACAAATTTATGGTTTCTCACCCCAGAATGCTGACTCCATATGATAAATGTGCAACATATCCTAGCTACCCCAACAACCAATTTGTGTACCCTCAACAGCACTAAAGCTTTGTAATGGAAGCATTATTAATAACATTTCTTTGGAGCACAGAAGAGAGCTGTGGTAGTCAAACTACAATTTGTTCCCACAGTTATGTAGCACATACTGAATGGTGTTGTTCAAGTACTTATCCACTCTTTGGCTAACGGAATACAGGATACCTTATGCAACAAGACTACATTAAGCTAATGGATAAGAGTGGATACCCCTTCCTTTAACATGTGGACTGTGACACAGCCAAGCCCCCATGCCTTCTTTATGGAGATGCTGGATAGTGCTACTTTCCAGACTAGCCCTAGCACCCACCCAGCCTCCTATACAATGGGTACTGGGTCATTCCCACAGGTAAAGCAGCCAGGGCATGGCTTTAACCACACAACCCACCCAACGCCAAAGTTAAAGAAAGAGTATGGCTATACCTCTACTCCTCCTCTATGCCTTCATTGCAAGTTACAGGGTAGCTTTACTTTACCATATAACAATGCTGTTTACTGGTCAGTGTAAAGGTAAAGGTAAAGATAATTTAAAAGTAAAGTTGTCCCTGTATTCCATGAAAGCACAGGGGCAAACAGAGGTATAGCTCCAATCATTCTTAACCTTGGCACAATATGCTGGTAAGTGGTCAGCTTCACGACTTAGCAGCTTTACCCTGCAGGGAAAGAACCCCAGTATCCGTTGCACAGGAGGTGTGGAGGGCTCCAGAGCCAGCATGGATGGGAAGAGAAAGATCTCTCACCCCTGTTGAGAATTGCACCACATTTCCTCAGTTGTCCAGTCCTCAGCCTAGTCACTATATCACCTTAGCCACCCCATTCTGTTTACTTTGGTTAACCAAATTCAGTGGTCACAAAACATACCATAACCACAACTCTCTCCCAGCAGCTCCCTGACAAACCTGTCACACCTGTTGGAAATTCTGCAGCAAAGGACCACCTTTATCACAACAGCAGCTGGAAGTATGTGTTATCAGAATCATTTAATCTGAGACTCTTCCAAAAAACACCTTAACCAGACTAGACATTCTGAAAGCACATTCTCCTCTGAAACAGCAGCCTTACACTCCTGTCACAGAATTAAGCAACTAAAGCACATGGCATTTGTATATCACAATTCTGCACAACCCAGTACAAACAAGTATGGGAAGTTGGATTCTCGCAGTTAGAATGCATTTTGTATAATACTGGGTCTCTCACTGGTTTGCATACAAATTTAAAAAATATATGAATACAAATCTGTTAATGGCAAAGTGTAGATATAATATAACATTTCACATAGATATTAATTACTCTCCCTTGTTATTTTGTAGATTATTCACCATATGAAGATAAATTTCAAATGAAGTATTTTTTTTTTTTGCAATGGACTTTTTTTAGAAATCTGATAAAGTAAAGAAATGTAAACTAAGAAAAATGTGGAGAAAGTAAAATTCACCCCATAAATTCAGTGTGAACCCACCGACACCAAATCACTCATACCGAAGAGTTCTGCCAATGACATGTATTGAGAGACAGCGCGTGTGCACTTGCACATACACACACACAAAACCACAATATGCATTCATCTTTATTTTAGGGTCCCCTAATGGCTGTTTTTCTTGTCACTGAGGGATAACATTGACATCCCAAACTAACTCAAAGGAGACAGGCAAACATGTCCTCAACCATGTACTTAAAAATTTTCCCAAATCTTCTGGAACCTTAAGGTGCATCAGTATGTTCAGAACAGCCTACCACTGCACCCTGTGTTGAGCCTTATGTATCTAGACCACACCTTGACACCCTACTTCATTAAGATCCACCTTAATGCATCTCCTCCCATTTATGCTCATTCATGATTTCAAATTAAAATTCTGAATGCATTTCTCACCTATCCCACATGCTATTCTTGCCACACCTGGCTCTTTATCCTAATTAGACCACCATTATTACATCTGGTAAAGAATACAAATTATGTAACTCATCACTATGCAGTTTTCTTTGTCTTTATATTTCTTCCAACAACTATTAAATTCCAGTACTCCCTCAGCATCCTTTTCTCAACCTCCATCTGTGTTTTTTCCTCAACATGAGACCAAGCCAGTAGTTGCAGCAGTCACTTTCTAGACATACTCAGAATGTGCCTTGTCTGAATCTCAATCATGACACACCTTATCCATAGGGAATTTCTTATTCTCTTTAATTACTCTGTCATTTTCCTCAGTCCTCCAGACAAATACCAGGATCAAATTTTAATTAAACTGTAACCATTTTTCATTTATCCTACCATTACACTATATAATCTGTGATTATAACAACATAAAATAACCACAGGAACAGATGATGAGAGACCGAGTTTCATACTCACATAAAATAACAGGCAAAATTTAGCTATTGCGCTTCGTATGGACACCTACAGTCTTGCACTTATAAATCTTGCATGTCACACGTTTTAGTATGCACATGCATGCGGCTACTATGTGTAAGATGTGCTACTGCACCTCACTAAGACTCACTTCCCACTAATGTTGGGTGTAGATGTTCTTCCTGTTCAGTACAAACTGTTAGCACATTGCAGTACACACTTTATGTCACAGACACTACTACCCTGCATATGTGCAATCTTATGTTCAACTTGCTTACCTTCCCATCACTAATAATGTGGATTTAAGATGACCATGCAGTTCAGAATTGCATCCAACTTTATATGTCATTTTTCACCTTCACAATTCTAAACATAATGGCCATCCTGTGTTATCTGAAACAAGCCACTCACACACTAACATCTGCACCCATGTGACGCTGCTTACCGAATGCTTGGCCAAGAGGCGTGTCACGACACACCACACCACACAAGACGGAAAGGATCATGTTGACGATCGAGTCCTGCGAACTAGACCTACCGGGCAGCTCTAGTAACAGTCACAACAAATAGCAATTACAGACAGAACCTCAGTCACACACACTTGGATTGTACAACCCACAACAAGCATAATGCAGACCCTTTAATATCCATGAATCTCTGACTGTTTAGTTTAAAGAGGTTTGTTTAATAATACTATGTCAACTATGATTTTACAACACATATTTACTGTGTATTTCAGTATAATAGGAAATAAATCAACAATGTATATATAATGTTATTTCACTCTTTTACTAACAATCTGACAGGTTCCAAATTGTTCAGCCATCATCATACAACAATTCAATTTAACATTTAGTATGCAGTGGTCTTGTACTCTTCATGATGTACTGAAATGATCCATGATGATGGCTGAACAGTCTTAAACAGCTGGAACATTAGTAAAAAAGGAAACAATATAATGTACTTTGTTTGCTCATTTCCTATTGTGTCAACCGTACAACGCACAGGGCATACAAGGATCAACAGAAATATGTTTTCATGGATGTGGAAGGAAGCAGTTATGATCTATTTTAAGGTACTAGCGTTTGATTAGTGAGACTGAAGATAACCAAGAATAACATCAGTCATGATACATTATTTTCCTGAACAAGATTCAGAGATGATTACAAAGCAAAAATGGCAAAAGCTACGCCATGATTCACTTAAAGGAAAATTTTCTGACTGCAGACTAAACCTTTAGAAATGAACAAAGAACTGCATAATTAAAGATTCAGCTGTTCTGCCCAGCTAAACATTACATCTCCATAAAATACACCAATAAGTTAAGGACATAAAGGCAAATAATTGCTTTTCATTCCAAGATCCACATAAATCACATACATACACTCTGGGCAGAATGGTGATTTCTTTTTGTGTTAAACCTGCTGGTGCATAAAGTAACCACTGGCCTTTAAAATGGTTAAATATATGGAAAATTCTGGACAACACAGGACCTTGATTAGCTTGTATCAGCCACCTAGTATTTTTGGGGCAGTGAAATGAAGAGGATTAAACAGGTCTGGAAACATAGTTTAGATTAAACAAGACACAAATACAGATTTTTTTTTGCCGAAATCACTGGGACTAAAATCAGAAATACCAAGCGGATAATATTACAATGGATTTTATAAAAATAGGTGGTGACTCTGGGGACTAGATTGAAATGGTTAAAGATCACGTCTGAACATTGATTTTCATAGTGACACACGGTTACCAGTCCAGTGTGTCACTAAAGTTTCCTGAAACGTGGTAGAAATATACTTACACTCCACAATCATATTTTTTATGCAAAATTCCTCTACTTTAACACGTGAGGAGGGAAGTGGCACAAATACCTTTCTGAAAATACAACCATTTATTTGAAGATAGTGAATGACAACTTTGCTACGTCACTGCCCATGTCTCTGAACACACAGCAATTTAGTATTCTCAAAGCAACACAGTCAAATAGCTTGGATACTCAAGGGTCTGTCATTCCTACAACTGCAGCAGGCAGAAGCTGTGTCACTAACTGCATTTCACAACATTATAAAACAATACACAAAAGCAATACAGCTGGCTGTTAATAATCAGCAACATTCACATGCAGCGTTAGTACACGATTACAAGCGGGGACATAAGGTGTGCCACAAGACAATAATAACCCAAACACCAAAGAAGCTACTGTTACCACAAAAACTGAGCTGCTGAATGGCTTAGTACCATGTACTGGGATTGTGAGATGCTTGCATTGGTCAGTTTGTCCCCACAATGCAAGTAATATGGTGATATGCTCATTAGACAGAGATGGAAATGTTTGTGCCCACCCTATCTCTAGTCCTTTTCCTAAATGAAATTGGTGTTGACAGTATTCAAAAGACAAAGATATGTAAACACAGGGAGCAGAGTGGGAGGTTATCTGATAGTTCAGCCCACTCAGCACATGGAGTCAATAATGCTCTCTGTCTAAACTCCACTCACATAGATAATGTGATTTTGTTCTCTTTGGGCCTAGATTTCCTAATAGGAAAGATAGTGAGTACCATTGTAGTTTCATCATGGTAATTTGTGATTTTGTTCCAGGTTCTGTAATACCTTAAATCTGCTTCTACTGTGCAAACCAGCCTTCTAGGGATACAGAAATGGGGTCATAAGGCAGTAGAGTAAAGTCAAGAATTCTAATTTGTAATTTCTGTTGAGAATGAAACAACACGAAGTGTTTTACTTTTTTAGAGGTTTTGTTAAAAGTATTCAGGATGGAATCTGAGACAGGGGACAGACAGATGACCTGTGCGAACGGTTCCAATTAATATTACTTATTGTATTATGTTTGATAGCCATCATACAACAAAAACTGTTTCAGCTAATAGTTAAAGATACTACTGTCACCTATAATTTGCCAGTTCTAAGGTTTTCATGGTGGTATGACTGGGGACTCTGCTGTCCTGGGATATGATACCACATCACTGGGTGATCAATTCCTAACACTGCACAGAAACACAGTGTTGTCATCTTCAAGGGCCTAGAAATCCAAGCCCTCTAGACTCATAAAGATGAAGGCACTATGTTCCCATGAAATAACAGAAACCAATCACCAAGTGATGATTCAACATATCTTGGAGCAATGGAGTCCCCACTTATACTTCATAGTTTATCTGTGGCTCATGAAAAATGACAGAGTTTATACAGAACCTACACAAAACAAAATAAAATGTGACAAAACTGTAATAAGGTTTTCACAGCACTGTTGTTGATGATTCAAGACTTCTGGCATGTTACACTGCATTACAATGTTAAATACTCCTGACATTTTGAAGAAATATTCCACCTTCACTGTAGCAATTGAGGAGTCCAAAATTAAATTCGTGTGGTAACTGTGACTACAGATGCAGAAACATCAGAAGTAATAACATCAAGGTTTAATTTCATAATATCACAATGTCAGGTTGTGGTACACTCCAGCATGCACTGAGATTCCCAGTAGCAGAATATGCTTAGCCCCTTGTCAAGCAGCACTCTGTACAAGGGCCAATATACAGGGTGTCCCAGGAGGAATGTGCCAGACTTCAGGAGAGTGTTCCTTATGTTAAAGTATACCGACATAACCCAAAACACCTATATCCAAAGTTGAATGGTTATGGAGATAATGGCCAGAGAAAAGTGCGGTCTTCTTGCGGTTCCACGTACTGCACCTGTTCAGCTGACGCATTATGTGTACACTGCGCATATCCTTGAGACTGGAATGCAGATAACACTGTACAAAGTTAAATCAGTACTTCAATACTGCTGGATATTCATGTGCCATGTAAAGTGCTTGGAACCCTAAGGACGACTACGGTGTTAATGTGAGTGTTTATGTAGTTCAATGTAATGGCTTTATGTCATTCATACGTTAATTACATGTTAAGTACAGATATTAACATTACAGAAACAACATATTCCTGCCAGTTTTAGTATGTATTTGGTAATCAATAAGTGTGTAACAGCTGTCAAAGTTTCAAACTTCTCTGGCCATTATCTCCATAACTGTTCAACTTTGGATATAGGTGTTTTGGGTTATATCGGTATACTTTAACA
>Ga0123357_10003142_pt1 | contig 18771 bp, 11 predicted proteins | sample TergutEmb28metaG_FD_89873 | JGI IMG/M metagenome (GOLD analysis project Ga0123357, IMG submission 89873) | Embiratermes neotenicus P4 segment gut microbial communities from Petit-Saut dam, French Guiana - Emb289 P4 | ecosystem: Host-associated > Arthropoda: Insects > Digestive system > Gut ...
ACTTCCACGTAAATTTAGGGATCTTTTACATGCCGCAAATCTACGACATGGGACCGACGGCTTTACTTCCCCTCCGAAGGAAGGCGTGCTGAGGATTTTTTCGCCCTAAAAATCCGACGGCTTTGGCTGGGTTTGAACCCGCAAACTTGGGTACTAAAGGCCAGCACGCCACCCGTAGACCACATGCAGATTTTTATTTTCATGGGTATTATTAATGACAGTTATGCCAAGCAGATTGGTCCATGCTTGTGATGTTCGTTGTGATGAAATTTCACTGTACTTTAACGTACATATCATTTGGGTGACAGGCATTTAGGAAAAGTGTAAGGAGGATTTCACTCTTGTTCACAGTATAGTAGTACGAAGTACTTATGTACTTATAAATGATTGTAGCTTCACATTTCAAACATTCTGTGTCTGAATTGAGCTTCTATAGCTGTACTACTCAGTTTATTGTGCAGTTCCAGGTGATAAAAGTGCATTGAATCCAAGTGGGATTCGTCTGGGCACACCAGCCCTCACAACAAGAGGACTGAAAGAGCAGGACATTGACAAGGTGGTGGACTTCATACACAGAGGTAGGCATTTGGTCTTATAATTCTTGTAGTTTTATTGATTTTGGCACATTAAACTTACTGTATGATGTGAGTTTTTGTCATGACTAATTTATCTCCATTATAGTATCATAGTCTCCTTGACCTTAGCCTTCCTGCATCCCCTTCTAAGCTAAAATAGCATGTTGTAGCTCAGTCTTTCTAATTCAGGAAATGTGCTCTTGATTGTATTTTCTGTTTTTAGGATTTTCATGTCAGTGACTTGCAGCAGCATTTCTGCTGTATTTATTAATGGTTGCAAAAAACATTTTTTTTTTTAATTCTTTGAAGTGTTTTGTTTCTGTACATATCCACCATTCCACCATTTTAAACTGTTACTTATTATTTTATTGAATTCATTTTTTACTTTACCCATTATCATATAATTGATTTTGAAACATAATCTATTATTATTCTGTCCCAATTTATTATTAATCTGGTATACTCTTAGCAAGCTTCTGAGGTGGAAGTGATACCATTGTCATTGTCCTATCGTAAGGAAACACAGTTTGTGTTTTTCCAGAATGTGGTACAGTATGGCAGTTGTGTGAAAGCACTGTGTATCCTTCCATTTGATGGTGATAACTAGTGAACCATTGGACCTAGGAATATCAAATTTGATAGGGAGATACAGTATGAACAGGCATACACTATTTTTGTGTCTTGGGTTATACCTCAGCTGGTGTCTCTTGTGGTTGTGTATCATACACAGCGACATCTCCCTGAAAACGAATATAAATTGCTGTAATATGTGTTTGTTCGCAATTCAAGTAATAACTAGTACAATATACATTCTGTACGATGATTTTTAAAGTTTTAACCATTTTAATATTCTGTATTTTAACAGTCTTTTTGCACATACATGTTTATAACTAGCCATTAATGTATTTTCCTTTGTTGAATGGAAGATTCTGAGAAAGGCCAAAACATGTAGGAGGTTTACCACAGTTGGTTTATCATTGTATCTAATTATAATGCAGTTATTGGTGTACACACACACACACACACAAATATACAAAAACACACACTTCAACCACTGAACACTGTTGTGTATAGCAACTTTTGTCATATTAGTTATTTTATGTACATGGGTCCATCATATTACTGTCATATCAGTAATTCTTGCATCCCTTGTGTGAGCTGTAATTTTTCTGGCAGTAGTGTGAAAGCTGACAACCAACTGATGAATTTACAAAATCTAAGAATCACTGTAGATATGAACTTTTTTTACAGGCCTCCAGCTTTCAAAAGAGGTCGTAAAAGTCTCGGGTCCAAAACTTGTGGATTTCAAGCGTGTCCTGCAAGAAGATAACACCTTTGTTCAGAAGGTGAATGAGCTGTGTGAAGAAGTACAGGCATTCTCACGAACATTCCCCATGCCAGGTTATCCTGACTACTGAGAACTGTATCATCTGTGACTGAAGCCATTCACGGAATGGGAAATGCTGTCAGTTTCCTTATGCAAGAGTATAACATTCCTGAAGATTCTCATTGCTTTCAGCATAAGTGTGTATTCACTCAATATGTATCTGTATATTTACAGCAATCTATTTTGCATTTCTAACTTGCTCATTACTTTCTAGCAATATATTGTACCATGTACTTAATCCTGTGGCAGGAATTAGACCTTCGAGCAGGGCTGGTGAATCTCTTTGAGGATGCGTGCCCAAATTATCCATAATTTCAGAGAAATTTGTGTGCCCATAAAAATTTTGAAGAGCAAAATAAGGATTTGGAATCTCAGTAATTATTGTATTACTATTATTAATGTGTATTAAAATTATATTGTATAATTAATGCATAATATAATTATTAAATTATATTTCTAACAAGGGCGTTCTGGAGGAATGCGATAAGGAAGAAAATCTTGAAGTAACTGGGGCTGCTACTACTTCTCATTTGAAAAGAATAACCCTGTAATTAAATTGATATGTAATATTTTGTATTTCTTACACATATATTGCTTTTATTCTAAAAATTGTTGCAGAGTAATTGAGAACAAAACACTTCAAACCATTCTTAGGAAGCATGTTTAGTTAATGAATGATGCTTCTGAATGATTTTAAATGAGATAGTTTTAGAAATTACATGCTGATATATAACAACAGTAGTAGGCCTACCTAACAAGAGACAACATTAAAGACTTTGTGACAGTAATGAGGGAACAGCAACAGTTTTGTACAGAATTTAAAGAAATGTTAATTTTTTCCATATTTGTTTTATTTTGTAGTTAATATTTACATGTATTCATTTTTTTTTGCTAATACAAAATACAAAGTAAATTAAAATCACTGCAGACATTGCAGGAAGCCTGTTTAATAACTAATGATGAATCTCTGTTTATTTAAAATAATTTAAAAATTATATTTATTAATAATAATATATAAACAACAATAGGAATGTCTCTGTGACACTTATAATTAAAATAGGCTGCATTCAGAAATGGGAAATCAAGTAAACATGTTTTAATATTAGTATGAGTTTTGCTGCTGTACCAAAAATGACAGGTATTTTATATCAGGTCTGTACTTGTTTGCTTCGAAAGCTATGCATGCAGCACTGTCTTCTTCATTAAGATTTATTTTGACTTTTAGACACTGATTCTCATACACCATCAAATGTACGGTGAACTCCGATTGAAGAAATTTTAAGTGTGGTGAAAAATTGTCTTAGAATCAAGGAAATTTTGTAGTTCAATTAGTAACTGGATAAATATGTTACTTACCTTGAAATTTTCACTTCTGTGTGAAGTTACATGCTATCGCCTCTTACGGTGTTTGTCAGAAGGTACTTACTGTTCACTCACAAAACAACAACGACAATGTGAGAGCAGAAAGATCCAGTACTAATTGTTCAGTTGTTATTACAAAAACACTGTAACTGCCTTTGTATGCTCATCTGGTTCTCGTTTGGACACTTGGGTCAGTGGTTTATTGCTGGCATTGTAAAATGTTTTGTCCACTGTCACGTGTTTGTCCAATCACTGCCAGGCCAGCGCTCCATTGTTAAATATCCAGTCAACACTTTTAATGTTCCTGATTTGCATAAAAATGTTTCACTGAGTAATATTTGTTAGCAACGGTGTTTCATGTACAGTCTCTACACAGTGAGATACGTGTATATATACACATATTCATCACAATATGGAGACACTGGTCAGGCAGAAGAAATAAAAAGTATGGGACAGCCAGTGAATGCAGCAAGCTGAGAAGTCTTTCTGCACGCCACTGTGGGCACGCATGCCATAGGTTCATCTGCCCTGCCTTTGAGAATCTCAGAATTACTTAACAGACATTGTTATTTCTGGACTACTACTGTCACTGCCACACAAGGAACATAACATGCAGAATAGCAAGTATTGAATTTTTCCTCATATAAATGTGATAATGTAACAGTAACAGTACTCTTCATTTTAAATGCAAATTGTTCAGCTTATCTCAAAAATTCCTGTTTGGCGTGGACTATTGTATGGATGTGTCTAGTTTGGGGCCTTGCCTTCTGATTAGTGAGATTCTTTCAGAGAAATGTTCTTCAGTGAATTGTTCAGGTGGAGATTGATTGATGTTGTGCCAACTGATGGAGATAATAGTACTTGTGGTTTGTAAGTGCTGATGATGTCTTTTACTAATTCATTTCTGTGGACAAGATAGTGAATTGTTTGGTATTGGATTCTGTATGAATTATGCAATTCTTAAAGAAACTGAGGCACTAAATGTCAAGTTTTTGACTTTGGGTGCTGTATGGATTATGAAGTGTTACACTGAGGATTGTATGCAAAATGTGAGGTACCACTCCATTCATTTCTTTGTTTCCAGTAAATAGGGTTGCAGTTTTGGTCTTTCAAGTCAGTGTCATTCATTACTACAGCATAGTCACATACCCAAGTTTTCTAATATCCATGTTCCCCACTCCCTCAGTCTTCTACAGAACATCAGCTGTTATAGCGCGTTTGGAACCTGATGGCACACGGTGACGCAAAGGAGGTGAAGTGAAGGGGAAAGATGCGAATGGAGTGGGTAGCCAGCAGTCTTGCACTGGACGATGGAGCATGGTCTATACAATTGCTGTCCGTTGATCCGCACTCCTCGACTGCCAGCAGTTGACTGAACTGACACCCCCGCCAATTTAAATGGACTCGTCCGTTTCGCTGAAGGACCAAATCTGGTTTCTGCATGTGTGCCATCACGTTTTGAATGTGCTATACAAAGCTGGATGTAAATTGCACAGCCTGCATAAGCACCACATTACTTTCACAATGTGCTGCCAACCCCCCCTCTAAATTTAGCCGATTGAGAAGATACTGGTACATTTTCATTCCCTCAAGTCTAAGTTGGTAAAACATTTCTCCATTTTTTCCAAAATGTTACCAGGTATGGTGCGCTACGAAACCTGCCCATATGCAAAATTTACCTGATGTTTTTGAGGGCTCTGTATGTTTCAGATAGTTCTTGTACATGGTTTTAAGGCACACAACAGATGTCTTGTTTTCACTTTTATACGTTATATAGCTACAAAGCAAATTATGCTTAATCAGAAATTAGTCACAAGATGTGGACTGAGGACACCAAGTATTTTTTCTTGAAATCCTCGCAGTACTGCATGTGACATGAAAGCACTGTGTGCAGCAAGTTCTTTTGGGCTTGCACTTAAGACCATTATCAGCGGGACATATTGTTATGTCTCTTTTTCTCCAGCACTAAGCCTGCTGTCTGAAAGTTTTGCATTATTTGTGTGTCACACAACTCTAAAATACTGTTTTTTCCACGATGAATGCCTGCAAAAGTACTGTTTAAAATCACACAACACAAATTCCATACTACTACAGCCCTAGTTTAAGAACATTGTAACACATTTTATTGTCTACATATGGTGATCTGTGAAGTGTCAAGACAATTTCAGACTAGTTCCCACAGTGTACAAGATGGTCAACATGTGCATCGAATTCTGTACTTTATTATTTGGGAACTCTTGGTAGAAAGTTTACTCTCAGTATTGGTATAATGTATATCCCCTAGATGGTTTTATATCTTACAGAAGTGGTTGTCATGTAGTGATATTCCAATATAATTACAATTATTTTACATGATGTAACATATTTTATTCCTGTCGAATTTACAGTGACATGAGGCATGGTAGGTATTCTCATTGTTTGGTTTACATATGTCATGTGGTTGCAGTGAAAAGGCAGGGAATGAAGCCTTGTGTTGCACTGTAGACCATCTAGCTGTTAGTTATTGATACTAAGAGGTGAACCTTAAGTGATTCATGGGAACAGAACACAAACACGGGCATACCTCACAGAACGTCTTCCCAGTTAATGTTTTACAGTAGAACGCCTCTTGATTTTTAATTTTCAAACTTCTTAGAACATATATAACTCCCAAAACAATTTCTGACCACCACATGAGTTTTTTGGTGATCAGCAAGCAATGTTTTAATCATTTTACATCCTAATATAATAGTTGGTTACTAATTAGGCATTTTACAGTGTTTTAGTTATGTTGTTGGCAACAGGTTCTGGGTATTGGGTCTATGTAATATATTTTTTCCCATTTAAAATAATGGGAAATAGGACTCCCAGTTAGCATTTTTGTGCAGAACGCCTGATTTTCAAGAGCAGATTACTGACATTAAGATGGAGATGTGTCTGTCTTTGTTAGAAGAGAAATTTAAAAACAGAACAATAGCACATCGACATGGTGCAGCCTAAGATGCCTCACCAGTAATAACTGGCAGATGAATATGTACTCTGATCATAACATGAATATAAACAATTCAGAAAGAAATTAGATGCAGTGTATGTTAATGAAGTTTAATTCAGGAAGTTACACACAGATTTCTCTAACATGCTGGTGTTTGTTACATTGGTTTTAAAACCCAGACATTCTTGAAGTTCATATCCTCCTCATAGTATGGCAATATATACACTAGATTATGTGTGTGTGCAGTGTTGGCATACTCTAAACTTTCTAAAGTTACCTAGCAAAATGGCATCAATTTCTAAGCAGTTGTTATTTGAAGTCATTAATTTTCCACACTTTCAACCATTTAACTGTATATAGAACAAAATTATTGTTAATGATAAGTACATATTTACTCTTCTTCACTCTTTTCTTCCTAGTTTTTACTTACAGTTTCTTGTATTATACAGTTCTATTTCACTTTTCATTGACTTTAGATTAGAATGTCAGGACTGTCATTTCTTATGCATCTTCTAACCTTACAGGGCCATCTACATATAGCATGCACTCTGCAGTAGCTTGGAATTTAAATGGCTGCATGTTCTTGGTGAATTTTTTGTATGACTTCAGGTATTTTAGCTGCACACGGCTGATGAAATGTCATACACATTATATAACCCAGGGATGGTATATGAACAAAAACCTTCAACAGCTACTCATTATTACTGCAGTACATAAAAATACGGATCCAATTATACACCTAAAATTCTTTACTAATAATTTTTATGTAACTGGAATGGTCCCAGTTTAATACCAAAGGGATAAACACAGAACAAAAAGGAAGACCGCATACAGCTCTATCTGAATAGTGAAAGGGGTCAAGATAAAAAAACAGTTTATTTCAACAGTACTCTTTCTCTGTCTAAATGTCATTAGATATAAACACTCAGCTGTATATATGAAACTCCTCATGATGGTCAAATACAGAGTTAAATATGTAATACCACATTTTATGTCATTATCTAATGGTTGAAATAATATATTACACTGTGTCAAAATGGCTGTGGAATCACTTTTATTACTGAATCTTCATTACATGATGCACCCTTCCATGGTACTGCCACAGGAGACAATTTTTGTAACAAAATCAAAATAAACTGGCAGGAACATTTGTAAATAAGCACAAAACTTAATCTCATTCAGTGAATTTTAATGTTCTTGATAACCTACAGTGTCCAAAGTTACTGCATTCATCCTAGGAGGTTTATCCTAAATAACAACAAATGTTTAATTACACTAAAAGAAAAAACTCTACAAATGAAAATATGTACATAATTTGAGTTATGCTTCAAGTGTATCTGTATTATATTTATAAAAAAAAATACAACACACACACACATGATTTTGGAAAACATGACTTAAATATACCATTTTGTCGCACGGTCATCACACACCTAACATGTTCATTACACACTCAGTTATAATAAATCAATATTTTATTAATGTAATCAGTAAAATGCCACTCTGGGACAAGGGCCACTTCAGTTACATGCATATGCTTATCTGTTAGTCTTTGTGCCTGATTCTCACCTCTCAGGCATCTGACCAAGATTACCAGAAAAAGGGGAAAGACTGTGAAGTTAGATATGTTTGCAAGAAAAACCTGTGACGGATATTACAAGACTCTAATGCCATCTGTTATTTTTACCTTCGCCCATAGTCATTCTCTGCACTCACACACTATTAACTGGATAAAGCTTGTACTATTTTATCCATTAAAATTTCCTTGTTCTCTGCGCTGCAGGTTGAACTAGAAATCCTGGCAAGTGAGAGGTGTGTAGTGTTACTGGAAGCTACAGTAGTAGACAGACTCTATGTCATCTATCAGTATTGTTACACCACCACTCCAGCCCACACCACTTCTCCCATCACTATCCTGCATTAATGCATCAATCCAACTCTTCAGTCTCCATGTGCTGACGTGATGTGGAAGCCCTTGGGTGCAATGACGGTGACTCATCTTCCGACTCCGAATCATCCAAACCACTTAGGAAGGTCTGAAGAATATTTCCTGTGAATCAAGCGTGTTAATGGCTTAAGTAGGGCTAACCACTTACCAGAACAATGAACGAGGGACGGTAACCAGTAATACGACGTCTTAAATACATAAAAAAAGGTAAAGCTAGCCCATTACAGGTCTAGGAAGGCCCTTAGGGCTCCGGGAGACTAGGGGTCCCAGAATTTCTAGACAGTTGGCACCTGAAGGTGGTAAGGCTGTCAGCCCTATGCACCAGCTGCCTTTACTCCCCAGAAGATACTTCTGGTACTCATTTCTGTCAGAGGTTGAATTGACCCTGTGCCATAGTGCAGCTGGAAGGATTAAATCAAGGAAAAATTCCAATGACCCCATCAGGGACTGAACCCACGACATTCCAGCTTGTAGCACAGTGCCACCACATACCACATTTAAATATATAACAAATTAATTTACTGACATTTTTAATCAATCTGCATGTAAATGCTCTGATGCATAAGATATAAGTACTACATTTTACATAACCTATTTATGTTGAAAAACTATGATCAGAATGGAAAAAAAAAAAAAAACGGCTTGAGAAAAATGTAGGGTTTCCATTCCTTCCTGTATAATTTATAACCATTACAACTAGAATGTGTAACTTACAGGTTGCTATGCACTGATGCTAATTTTAACAAGTCTTATGAATGAGACGAACTCCTTACTAAACTTTAATTCAGACACAGTCAGCACACTGAAGTAAGTCCCAATGACAAAATGACATTACAGTTCCCTAAACAGTGACTGATATTTAATGAGTCTCACAGAAATTTACCAACACTAGTAAATTTATACCAGACTACACAAAATCACATTCCCAAAACGTTCATCTCTGTAGTCACCACTGTACGAACCTCAGGATCTCACATAATCGTTTGTTCATCAAAGTCCACAATTCATACAGTTTGTCATAAACACAGCATTCACTTATGTACCGATTACGTTCAGACTGTTGTCTTCTGGGTTATTACATGGGGAAATCTTAGAGGTGGTTAATGACAGTTTGAGAGGACCTGCAGTCTCCATCTTCAGCACTGAAATGTGGCAATAGGGTCCTTCAAACTCTGGTAACCCCCTATGATGCTACACAGTGTCATAATACGGAAAGCACAGTCTATATCTTCTCATACATTGACTACATTATTTATAGGCCTTTATTATTAATCACAACTCGGTTTCATGCAGATATAATAAGTGTTGCTAGCGAGATTAAAGCTTAAAAGTTACTATTTACTTTTAAGGATGGTTGAATTTACAGTTTCTTACTATATGAAGTACAGGCAGAATTACTAGTGTGAATGTCAGCGAGTGACATTATTGAAATACAAGATATATCACAAATGTTTAAAGTCATACTGGTGCCAGCTACATTTCACACGTACCAAAGAGACCTCGAGATTGTGGAAGTGGCGGAGGAACTCCGAAGAATATCTGTGCTATTTTATCCAGATACTCAATGTAACTTGGATCTCTCTCAATGCTTGTCTGGTACTGTTGACACAGAACTGTGAATGCTGCCAATTTTCCACTACACACAGGAAAATCATATTAGAACAGAGTGCTTGTATTACCATTTATATTACACAGCTGTTTGTTTCAGATTTATACCCAAAGTCACAATTACAAGTATGAAGCTGTAATGTAGACCATATGGAATTCTAACATTGTGAACATTATTGCACAGTTACTTCACTGCATGCTGTCTTACTATATCAGACATCTGAAGAATGTCCTGTACCAAATTACTCGTCCATTTCAACCCATATACAATCGTGTCGGATGATACAGGTTGCAATTTGCCTTGTTGTGTGATGTGTAGATATACATGTATGACACATCACTGTTGTGGTTCGTCTACCTCTTTCTCATTTTTAGTATAGTCTCAGCATACTTGGGCTTCACGGTAGAGTTTCATAAGAAACCAAATTTTGCCAATATTATGACAAAATATTCACTTGTAAGTACAAACACAGATACTCCTGTCCTGCTTAAAAAACACACTTCATGGTCTGGCAATCACTTTGATATCTCCAAAAAGATAAGATTAACTGATAAAGGTTAATAAGACACACTCTTTAGGTTAGCCTGCTAATCTTCCAATATGGCCAACAGCAGGCTCAATAAGCCAATAAAATTAAAAATATCAATATTTAATCTATGAACAAATTTCAGACGACCACATTAAATGTGGTTAACAAAGTCAAATGCACTGTTTCCAACTGTAATATATGTTATTGAGCTGAAAACATGTCTGAATTATTTACACATATGAAATAAACATTAACCTTTCCACAGCTTCTAGTAGAAACCATATAAAGTTGAGGAGTGGCAGTATATAAGGTGGACCAGTCTTCTTGATGTTTGGGTGCTGTGTTGTATAACTAGCAAAGACATCTTTAGCACTTGTTTTATTGTGCAGACATAAATATCTGAAAAAATAAACATACCATATCTAGAAAAGGGAGAAACTAATTACAAATTACACCTTACAACAGCCAATGCAAAAGCAATTTTTTTTAAAAAGATTTAGGATTCATATGTATCAGTAAATGCAAGAGAAGCCCACATTTCTGTTACTACTCTGATGTGCAAAAGAACCATACTGCAGTATATACATTTGCTGTCATAATATATATGTTTTATATTTGGGAGGTACTTCACTTCACTATTGGCTATGATACTGGTTACACTTGAAGAATACAGCACGTACCCACAAGAAATAAATTTATACAATTGGCAGAGCATACGTGAATTTGTTGTTGCTATTTTGTGAATTAACTGATCTTCAAACTAACACCTTTCTGTATAATGCATATCAATATATAACATGCAGTACTATGCTAAAAGCAAGGTTTAATGAATTTCCTCTGCAATCATTTCCATTTCCCCATACACAATGATACCCTTCTTCGATCTAATGTTAAATACGCTCTGCAGATGGCGGAGATTAATTAAATATTTAAATAAAGCACTAAAGTATTACAACTGACAAGACTGGCCTTAACAAATGAGATACATATGTGATTTAATAGCATACTAACTGAAGGACTGCTTGAGCAATGAACAAGTCCACTTCACTGGAGTAACCTCTCTGTCTGTGCAGTTCTACCAACATTGTTGCACAACCGGAGCCATCTGTAGAGTGCAGAAAGTGGTACCTAGCCAGTGCATAATTCTTCTCTGGAAATGTACCGTCAATGGAAGACACAATTAGTTTGGTCCAAGCACTGATCTAAAAAATAAAGTTTACAGTATGGAATTTCTTCAACAAAAAAAATAATAAATTTTACCTTTCCAGAGAATTTGTGCTATGCTTTGATGTAGATGTGGATGTCCACTCTTGTATTCATGTGACCCTCTGACTGACCACTGTAATGCGTTGGCAAGGAACGTTTCTCTCTCTGGTACGTCAGAACATATCATTCCAAACAGACTGTGACAGTGAGGCAGAGTAACACATTACACAACAGAAAATATTAATGAATCCCGGCAAAACTGTTAAGGATATAAGTAAAATGCACTTTACCGAGATAATTTGTTAAACTGATCTTCTGAAGTAGAGACCTCTGCTTTGACTAGGGCATCAACCAACAGGATTGCTAGATCCGCTCCACTTGTTTGCTGTAATTGTAGAAACAGCATAAAGTTATATGTATAAAAATAAATAAAACTCATATATAATGTCATGTTCAAATCACCAAAGTCTACCTGGTCATGTCTGAGTAATAACATTGCACCATCGTACAACATATCTATTAGCTCCCCGTACTTTTTCTGTCCAAGATATCTGAAATAACATACTCACGTTACTACATGTAAGCATTCATATGTTTACAACTACAGTGGCAAAACAGGCTAACTATCGGCTCATAATGAAACTGTACGTTATATAGGTTAATTTGGCACTCAAAGAGATTACTTTTATCTTCACCTTCATCGTTTTACTAACCTGAAGTACAAGGTTCTGTACATCTGATGGGCTTCATAATAGTTTCCTGCGTTTACAGACGACTCTAATTTCGAAAGTACTCTTTGCACACCATGCACTCTACTACTCGCCATATCTTACGAGGTTTACAATACACGCAGACTATAATGCCCTATACTGCTTGGTTAGCACAGGCGTTTGTAATCTTGCTGCACAGGGTCTGTCGTTCATAGTGCGCAATCCCCAACTAGAAATAGGGGATTTCGCATGAACATATTGGTCATCCTGGAAAGAAGCATCAAAACATTTCGATTTTCCAAACTTCACTACGAAGAATTCTGAATCTCGTATTGCACTTGTGAAGATATAGCACGTCGTCTGTAGTCTTGAGTAACTGGTGTACTGGCAGTAATAACGGTTAACTAGCGGCAAATGTGTTTTAAATGATATGGGCGACAAACCCAGAACCAGGATCGCCAGTGGTAAGCAAAGAGCGAGGCAAAGCTAAATTTAAATTACATTTATAGCCTACAGTTTATGTTACTAAGAAGTTCAGTGCTTTAACCGCGTGTCATGACAATATTGTTATTATTAGTGGAACAAATTGGGACAGTGCCTGTGACTAGGGAATTTTAACATTGTTCGATTGTCGATTCGTCTGGTCCATTGGGCTAAAGATGCTGTTGCCTGGCAACCATATGGCTTGGCGCCAGTGACGTACTTCGCTAAGTTGAGCTTTATCCGCCAGACTGAGCTAGTGCGGATCGGCACCAGACAGGTTGCGGCAACGCAAATGCTAAAACACCGCACAATTTCCACAAAAGTCGCTTTGCAAGGCGGGTGGTTGATGTTAGGTCGACAGATGGATGCAATGTTTGGGAGGCATTGTAAACGCGATAGCAATGTGTGAACCTGCGTTGCTTGTTCCAACTGTATGAGGTGACATTTATTTAAGGAAAATTTAGAATGCCCGGCAGAACACTGGCGACGTGGTACGGTGAGTAAATATGAGGTTTTATTTTTTTGTAGAATATGAAATAAGTGTGTATGCGTTTTTTTAAAATGAAAGTGGGAGGTTGGAAAAGAGTATTACAGAATTTAGAAGTTGGGGCATGGGATGTCCTTACATTCCCGAAGTGAAATTTAGTGCCCTATGAACATTTAACAGATGTGTTGTGTGTGTACTGTGGTGCTCTTCGAATGGGGGAAAAAATTTAATCTGTACAATTAAGAAACGACATACGATAAGATATATAAAATACGTGCGACATTGAAACGCAGTAAAACAATTATCATTGTCGAAGCAGGTCCTATTACGGGAAATCTTGTGTCCACACGCATAATTTGTCAGTTATGTTGAATACCGCGCCTTGGGATCTAGGTAACCAAATACGCAGTTTTGTATGGCGTGTTGCCTATTTTTCAGAGCCGTAGGTCTAAACTCGTTTGCACTATTGCCAAATGTCCCTTTACGTCGGCTTCGTGGTGGAATAGTGGGCGGAAAGTACTTATATTTATAGTAAGTATGCATTACCGACATTTGTTGTTTCATACCAGCCGTAGCAATAAATACCACGGCATATATGTATGTATTTTGCGCTTGTGTTTAAGTAGACGCTTACTGTGTCTCCTTTTAAGAAAAAAGACAGATGAAACAGCAGGCCTCCCACTACTAGAGTTGTAAACCTTGTGTGAAACGTACAACCCACTCATAAAACATAAGCCCCCTCGTCAATGTTGACTGGTCCGTGGCGTACCTAACGTGTAGGTTGATCAATTACGCTGGGAATAAAAGGCTTATATCATGTCATGCTGTGGGCGTGGGGGCCGAGAAAGTACAGTAACTAATAAGTAAATGTGTGGTATAACCAGCTGTCTGGGGTAATCTTAGAAGACAACCAAAGTGTATCGCGTTTCTTGTGATCATGCACATGGTGCCACGACCCCCGCTCATGTACAGGCTCATCTCGTGTTCGTCCTCTCTTTCGTCACCGACCCCCTCTTTGCTGGATCGATGTAGCATTGCAGGCAGCCCCCAAAAACCGGCCAAGAGAAGCAAGGTTGCCATATCGGGGTTATAGAACGTTATTGCTTTCCCGTCACGTTGTTGTGTAGGTTCGGAAGGTGCTGTGCAGCTTAGCGCCACCATTAATTTTGAATTGCAGCTTTGTTTTATGGACTAAATTTGAATTTAAACGAGTATTACAATATTAGACGTGTCAATTTGATAAGTGACAATATAAATTAATTTTTAGTACCGGTAATATGATACTTGTCTGGCTGATTCCGTGTTATAACCTTTAGACTGTAAAGTACTTCAATTGCTAGTGGCATGCCACATGTGCATTTTTTAAATGTTTGTAACCTGAACCAAAGAGCCAGCCGACGAGGAGTGTAACATACTTTTCAAATCGACTAGAAACAGAACTGAAAGCACAAAACGTGTTGATATGTTGCTGCGTGGTCACACGTTCATTTTTACCTTTTCGTATGCTTTTCAAGAGGGGGACGAGTGAAACAGTGACCACTCCAGCTTTTGTAACATAATATTTTAATATTTTAGTGGCCCGTGTTACTGTTTTCTTTAGTACAATTGGATACCCTCTTAGCGTGAACCCCTGACCTTCGCCTTTCAGTTCCAAAGTTATCCCTCTTTTCCTCTCTCCCGCTTCGTTGTCCATCTCTCTTTATGTCCGCCTCACCCCACCCCACCCCTTCTGTGTAAAGTAACAGCAGATATAAAAAAAAATAAGAAGAAGAAGGAATTAAGAGAGAGCTGCGGCTTTACCCGAGACACACCTTGGCCTTCTAGACGTCCCCCTTGGGTACGTTTTGACTTGCAGCGACCACGCCATCCGACTAGAATCAAACCAGCAGGCTGGCTAATGAAAATAAATCACTTCAGCCACCCCCTTACAAGAAGAAACCCCAAAAATAAAGACACAGAAACCATTTCCACGTTCCTCGTGGAAATAACTTTAACGTTACGTCGAAGTGTTGTGCAGTGACACGTCTTTCTGGTACGAAAATTATAGGTCATGCCAGTTAATACGAATGTAAGGTACTGGCAAGTGTCTCCACCAAAAGTGCAGAACAAAATTATAATCTCCTTAGTTAGGTAATAAATCCTACGAATATTTGTCAAAACTTCAAGTATTTTGGTGACAAAACTAACAAATCAAAATGTTATTCACAACGAAATAATTAAGACCAAAGTACCGTATGGAACTGCTTGATAAAGTACAGTCCAGAGCATTTTATGTTCTCGCCTGCTGTCTAAAATCGCAAATAGTAAATTGTGTAAGACGATACTGTTTGTCTTTCTTTCTGTGTGTGACTGTGAAATTTGGCTTTTTATGTTGACGGAACGGTGTTTTATGACTGGATGCTGAGGAGAATATTTGGTAAAATTAATTATATACGTCAGCACTACCTTTATTATTAATATATAAGGCTACATGTTTCGACCCATCAGTCTGTCATCTTCAGGCCTACATGGCGGACTAAGTCACTGGTGCTGTGTGCACATTGGGATCCCAATATGTTTACATTAATAAGATACATAAAATTGGTAAGTTTCTTTGCTAAGGACGAATGAAATATATAACACGCACTTACCTGGTTAAAATGTTTAAAATCATAGGTTTGACATTTAATGACTTAGTCTGCTATGTAGGCCTGAAGATGACCGACTGATGGGTCGAAACGTGTAGCTTTATATATTAACAATAAAGGTAGTGCTGACGTATATAATTTATTTTATTTTATATTATTCTAACACTTCGTGATGCCTTCCTTCAAGAATATATGGGCCTAGGCGGAAGAAAGTAAGAGGAGACAGGAGAAAATTGTATACTAAGGAGCTTTGTTTCATACTGTGGGAGTGGAAAGCGTTTGGTTGGCAAACCTGAGATATTTCAGCACACCTTGTCACAGTTCGGGGGATAATATTAAAATATGAGTAGCGTCGGAGGGAGCTTAATAGATTAGCGTGTTCCCGGATTTGGACCAGAAGTTGGGATCTTGTGAACACTGTAATGCGCGCATGGGTTCCTGGAAGGGTTCGATTTTTTTTTTAACTGGCTGAGTTACTATAATTCTTAATTACTTAAGCAGGACACTGCTTCAGGGTTTGTTAGCTCTTGCAGTGCGTTTTTCCAACGCCTCCTTTGGATTTCTTTAAAACTTTCCGTTCGATAGGATTCTGCAGATTTAGGTTCGTGAGATTTGGATGCTGAATTCCGGGCTGTTATTCTGTGATCTCTGTTCTTATGGAAATGATGGATTGATTAATCATGAACACTTTAACGTTAACTTGAAATCCCATAGTACTGTCTGACGATTTTCTTCCGCATGTCTGGCGTAGAACCTGTGGTAGATTTGACTTTCTTATTGTTGCTCTTAAGCGGTGGCGCAGTTTGTTGAGGCCCTGCACTACTAGCCGGAAGGTCACGAGTTCGATTCTCGATGGGGTCATTGGGATTTTTGACGGACTTAATCCTGGGGTCCCCTAGCAGAAATGAGTAACAGGGATGTCTCCTGGAGGCCAAGGCGGATGGTGCCTAGGACTGACAACCTTACCACCTTCACGTGCCGATTGCCCAGAAATTTTGGGAGCGTCAACTTCCTGGAGCCCTAAGGGCCTGTGCAGTCCTGTAATGTGATAGGAATTCTTTCACATGGGCGCCGCAGTTAAACTTATTCAGTCACATGGTCTAAACTACAGGTAATTCAGGGCGTTACGGGCATTGCTCGAAATTTATTACCATAGCGAGCCTAGGGTTCTGTGACTTTTGCTGATTTTCCTAATTATAAAGAGACAGCCAGCCTGTCACTGTGAGTGTGTGATCTGGCTTGCGTGACAGCATTTGTAGGCGCTTGAGTGACATAAACAGGAACCTGCAAGGGAAATGCCAACTTGTAAGAGAATTATAAAACAATGTTTCAGTCTTTCGAATGAAACTGCTTCATTCGCAGCTTCTAAATAGTGACATTCTCACTGTTCAAACTGCCAGAAAATATCATGTATCCAAAATGAATTATGGTTTGTGCCTCTAGAAAGAAAGTTTTGTGTAACTGGATCAGAATTGCTCAGAACATTTTCTGACCCTTTCGATGCATATGGAGAAGCTGAACCTACTTCATAGCTTAAACTGTTCAACCAAAGCGAGTCGTTTAACTTTTGTGCCTCTCCACACACAAACGTACGTACGAATCTGTGGCAGAAGGCCAATGTTCAAACATGTTCGAAGGCGCATTTTGTGAACACCCTTCCTCATTGATGAAATTAAATAAATCTACACAACTGAAGGGGTTCAAAAATGGAAGTCTCACACAATTCCTTCGATTGATCGTAAGAAGCTTCTCATCTAACTGAACATTAGTATTGCGTGCTCAGCAGTCATGTCAGTAGGTTGCTTTGTTTTATTATAAGAGTATATCACGATACACAGTCATCTGAATGTCAATTTTGTTTTGCTTTAATTATGCGGCATTCTAAATTTTGTATTAAAACAGACTGATTTATATGACACTTTAAATTTTGCTACACAGTTTTATAGTGTAAACGTTTCACAAATTCCATTCAACTTTCTTTACAAAAGTAGTTTCAGTGTTCGTACTAATAACAGTAAGTTGAGGTGTCGGCTATTCTTTACGAAGTCTACACTGCTGCCAGTCGATGGAGGGCAGTTTGGCAATGTTGCCCTTGGAATGAAAAAAGCTTGAGCCTCACTGTTTTGTCCAGTGGGCACCAACGGGGGTTTCTGCTGTTAGCTGCCACGGCCAAGGTCTAAGAATGCGTGGGTGGGGCTGCCTTTCCACGGCTGGTGAGCGCCAACGTGGTGTGATGTTTAGGCGTAGGGACTTTCGGCATTTCGGAAGCAGGGAACGGAAAGTTTCTTTCAAAGCAGTGATACCGAAGCCGTTAATACGTGTTTGTGGAAAGCAGGTTTTAGCCTACTGGCCTTCCTTTAAAAAAAGTACACATTCCCTAGCGCCGTGCTGTAGCTCAGGCGGTCTGCTCACTACAGAGGACCGGGTTAGATCCCAGATTGGTTCGTACGGGATTTGTTTCGGGCAAAGTGAGTGAAGATGTCCTTATCCGAGTACTTCGGTTTCCTCCTCTCACTTATCATTCTCAGATGCCCATACTTGCTGTATATTATTCGTCTATCATGCACCCTTTTCATTCTATACATACAGAGAGTATGGCTAAGTAAACTGTTTGCTACCTTTTATCTCAGTAATTAACCAACTTGATGCACAAAATTTTTGTTTTACAGTAAGCTTATTTCATGCCTCTACATGTTTCGAGCACATGTGCTCATCATCAGGAGGTCAAAATTGCATTACACAGGCTCTGGATAGGTGTGATGATACCAGAGGCTGTGTAATGCAATTTTGACCTCCTGATGATGAGCACATGTGCTCGAAACATGTAGAGACATGAAATAAACTTATTGTAAAACAAAAATTTTGTGCATCAAGTTG
>Ga0123357_10003143_pt1 | contig 18769 bp, 14 predicted proteins | sample TergutEmb28metaG_FD_89873 | JGI IMG/M metagenome (GOLD analysis project Ga0123357, IMG submission 89873) | Embiratermes neotenicus P4 segment gut microbial communities from Petit-Saut dam, French Guiana - Emb289 P4 | ecosystem: Host-associated > Arthropoda: Insects > Digestive system > Gut ...
GATGCAGTGTGCCAGAGCCATACCGGTCACATGACTGGGCTCTGGTTCCTGCCAAGCCCGGCCTTCAAGGCTGAATACTAATGAATGAATGAATGAATGAATGAATGAATGAATGAATGAATGAATATGAAATCAACTGCATCATAGACTTCATGCATGATATTGTGTAGGACGCATAAAAAAGTAATAACAAAAAATCCTTTCCTTTGCCTGTTGAGTCCAGTCATGTAGCTTTTGAGTGTATTTTTAGCAAATGATTGGGACTGACCATGTCCACAAAACGTGATATTTTCTTGCTTATTCCATATTTCTTAAGAGAAGACAACAGACAAGGACCATGCAGTAAATGATTCCAACACAAATCAAAGAATGCTTACTTCTCTGAAAATGCCTAATTGTCTGGTATAAATATGTAATTAGAGTAGGGTCTCATTTTACGACAGTTCGTTTTATGATGATTCACTTTTACGACCCTTGTGGAGTCAAACAGCACTCCTGACTTGTGGTGCATCACTGTCACAACTCAACCGTCCTTTCTCTACTTAGCGCACTTCTAGCTCTTTTCCGGTGTGCATGTGTTTCTTATTCTATTTTAGTGCAAGTCAATTAAATCGATCGTGATTTTTCCACCCGTGACGTCCAGCAAAAAGACAGAAAAGAAGGAAAAAAATCAAAACAGCTGGCGTTACATTCTTTCTTGATGTCTTCTGAACCACAGCCTGGGCATTCTTCAACAAAATAAAAAGTTATTTGACACATTTTCAATTAACTGTGTAATTTTCTATATACCTAATTCATTAAATTAAAATTGTATGTCATAGTGTAAAGAAATTTTGTAAATTATAAAATTATTTGACTAATTTATTTTGCCCATGAACCTATCTCAATTCAAACAACTTAAATACTATTTGTTTTACGACGATTCGATTTACAACCTAACATTCGAGAACATAACCCTGTGGGAAAACGAGACCCTACTGTATTTACAAACGATTCTGGAGGAACAAACCGCCTTGATCTTTTTCCTCCTAAAGATAGAGACAAGAACTCTCTCCAACATATTGGGCTGGGCCAGCAAACTCAGTATAGCAGCTGTTTGAAGGTAAAGAACATCACAGCAGTTTAGTCCCTGCAGGAAGGTAAATTTTTCTTTCCAATCACACAGTATCCTGTCCAACTGGGACACTTTCATTGAAGCAAAGTCCCCTGGAGTTCTGAGCTTACCATTCACATCTACACATATGCCACCATAATTTTCTTTCCTAAAAATGCAGGTAGCATGTTCCTCCACAACGCTACTACCTCTATACTCAATTACACAATGTCACATCCCAGAAGATTAATGCACATGGTTAGATTGTACTGTCTGTAATATACCCATCGGTTAGATTGTACTGTCTGTAATATACCCATCGGTTAGATTGTACTGTCTGTAATATACCCATCGGTTAGATTGTACTGTCTGTAATATACCCATCCTCCTAACCATGCATGACTCTTTAAGTTCTAATTATTATTTAATGCCTTACACTATTACACATTTGGTTGGTTCAAAACTCACACTTATGCTTACTAGAATAAAAGAAATGCATAATATAATTTAACATTTTAAAGACCTGGATGTGACTGTAAATAGGAAAAACACCCCTAGAAATGAATCTGTATATGTATTTAGGTGATAACGAAATTTACTGCATTTTTAAAGACATCCTGCATAATCTTTGTTTTCTCTTCCCCCCCAAAAATTCTGTTTATTTCATAAATTTAACTTTCTCTGTTCAAATAATACATTTTTTTAAATATAAATCAAAATTTCAACATCCACCCCAACAGGATAGAGGTTAACAGACAACAGAAATCAACGCAGAAATGATATAAAATTGCCACAAATTACTACTTCACCTGCAGACCAATTAGCACCACTGAAGAACACAAAATCGATTGTCTCATTGCTAGCAAGGATCCTCGATTTGTTGACTGAGGAACCCCCTGAAACAAAGACGACACAATAAGAAGTGACAAGTGGCATACAATGCACCTTCATTCACACTGACAACAGAAAGAAACACATTATATGAACCGAACAGCTGATGCACGTAACTCGTATCGCAAACAGATTTATCACTAAAATTAAAGATTTAATCACCAAACACACAAAGTAACTTTGTGGATAAGAAAATAGTACACCACCTCTACACATCAGCAACAATGAAGCACAGCCCTTGTTGAAAGTGTAACAGTTGTTGAATAAGCCAAGAAATTTCACACCGCTTCACGTGACTCACACATTCACTGCCATGTTCACAGGAGCGTGACACTTGTCATGATCCTCAACCTGATGGCTCCACTTCACAACCTATTTAACATCCTCCTATATGCCCAATTCTCCTCAGTGGTCTCTTCTCTTCAAGTTTATCAACTAAAATTCCATATACATTTTCCCAAAATGCCCATGTCTACTACATGCTCTGCCCATCTAATTATTCTTGGGTTGATCACCGAAATATCACTTCAAGCTATAAAATAAGCCTTTTGACATATTCAGAAAAGTAACCTGTCACTGACACAAAGTGAAAATTTAAAGCATCATGTCACACAGAGAACATACAAGTGAAAAGAAGTAGCAGTAAGACATAATCAATTGAACTGCCATAGAAAAGTGCGACAAAGATGACATCATGATTAAACTTAAAAACATTGCCTGACAGTAGCAGCCACACTGTATCGAGCAGTATGATTGTGGCATGCATCCGGGAGGTGTATGAACATCAGTAAGGGCATCAGCAATACTGACTGAGGCTTTTTTTTAGCCTTTCTCAGCACATCTCCATACTGAGATAATACAATGAAGGAGGCCATGGCCATTTGCTATGCAATCCCATCAAGTTCATCAGATAGAGTCATATATTCAGAATGCAATGATGAAAGAACCACTGCAGCTGATTAAGTGTCATTCGGTCACCTACCATACATCACTTTGCGTAAGTTCATAGTCAAAGCAGAATAAATGTTACACCATTTCTGCAAGAACTTACTTTGCAACCACAATTGGGCAAGAGATTTGAAATGTAGCAGGCAGCCTACAAACTTCCAGTTTGCTGGTATGGCTCACATGACAGCACAGGTGAACCGAGTGGCCACCTGGGGGGCAGCACATTGTCTTTTTGGCATTCTGTTATATAAAAATTAATATGTGTTGCTCTTTGTTCACACTGAGACTATTACCTAACAATTACACATTTTTGGTATGCAACAGCATACATAAAACTGTTTTAAGAATTATCACACCAAAAACAGCCGTTCTCAGTGTCTGGAAATTTTGTGTTATTACCTCTGATGAAGTACTCCGAGCGATCATTGGTTATTTAATGATGGGGCTCCCATTAAGACCTACATAAGGCCTGAAAACAGCCACTAATGAAACAAAACACTGTCTGTCAACATAATCCACATAGTATGGAGGTCCATACCACAGTAAGTTTGTATTTTCATTGAGACCAGATCAGGTGCTGTAACACGACAGGTCCAAATGTATCTCTCAAAATATGGGCACAAACACTGTCATTATTTTAGTTCCAGTATTTATTTCCGAAATTTGTGAGTAACCATGTCAGTGGTGCAAAACAAAACCTAACGTGGAAGCAGAGTGATCTCGCTGCAACATCATGCATCAGACGTATTTCTGGCAATGGACAAAGTGAAACTAACTTGAGGCATAATGAACGAATCACCCACTGTGATGAACATTTACAGAAACATCACATTCAATACAGTATAACACATTTTCATACAATTTTTTATGCATTATTCTTGTCGCAATGCTTTAAACATGGGCCAGGATAGCATAGTCAGTATAGCAACTCATTACAGGCTAGACGGTATGGGGATGGAATAACGGAGGGGGCAAGACTTTCTGCACCCATCCAAACCAGTCTTAGGGCTCACCCAGCCTCCTACGCAATGGGTAACTGGTCTTTCCTGGGGGTAAAGCAGCCAAGGCAAGGTGTTGACCAACAACCACCATCTAATGCCAAGGTTAAAGAAAGAGTAGAGCTGTACCTCTACTCCCCCTCTGGGCCTTCGTGGCCTGTTACAGGGTTAATTTCTTACAATGCTTTAAATAATTGACAACCGTTCCTGAGCGTTTTAAAGTACCATGACTGACATGTCATGGACGTTGACAAAGAAAGAAGAACAAGTTCTGCTAATTTTTGAAAGGAAAATATTTAGAAGAATATATGGTGCTAAATATGAAAACGGGGAATGGAAAAGTCGGACGATTCGAGAACTGGAAGAGATGAGCAAAGGAGAAAATATAGTAAAATGTATGAGAGGGCAAAGGTTAAGCTGGTTAAGTCACCTAGAGAGAACGGAGGAGGATAGGATGCCCAAAAATATCTTCACTCAAGAACTGGAAGGGACAAGAATGGGAAGACCCAGGAAAAGATGGAAAGAGGAAGTAGAAAGAGATCTTCAAGTGCTGGGAGTGAGAAGATGGAGAGCGTTGGTGGCAGATAGGAAAACATGGAAGGACATTGTTCGATAGGCCAAAGCCCACAGTGGGCTGTAGTGCCAATGGAAGAAGATGATGATGACTGACATGTGCCTGGTACCAACCCCCTTTCCTTCCACTACACTTTGGCTTATTTTGTACTTAGAGTGGAGGTTTTCTTATTTATTTGCAGTCTAGTCAAGAGCTAGCCACTGAGGTTGTAATAGAACGATGGTTCATTTGGCCCCTCACAGCATGTCGTCTTTGTGTTTCAGTTTTCATTACTTAGTCACGGCGATGGTAATTTTTCTTCCCCGTTGCTTCTAAATGAAACAAGGAAAATTCTGGAACATTACACATATGTACTCACCTATAACAATAGTTATCAAGTTTTCAGGAGTTTTCTGACCTTCCCGAATTCTTTTAACTTCATCCAGTACACACGGTGTAGAATTCTTTATAGACACATTGTGTACATCCTGGTCCTGAAATAAATTCATATTGTTTTAGGTTATTGTGGTATTACAGCACAGACTGTGGTATTACGGTATAAAGTATTCAAACTGTGGTATACCCAGCAGTGACAGTGAGTGGTCTGGTGGGTGTGTACCAACCTTCTGGTAAAACAGAAGGGCAGTTTTTTGCAATTCTATTGCATTTTTCCTATTAGCTTGGACCCTCCTTCCATCACTCTCCCTCAGCTCTGGATAACCACATTCCTTGTTACTGTGTCTACATAACCTGACACATCTTCACCAAGATGACCGACAATTGACAATGAAGGAAACACAAACGTTCCTCCCAAACACTAGTACCCAAGTCCAAAGCTAGACGGTGTAACAACGAAAAAAATACTGAATTATATACTGTACCTGGAAACAAGAACGTTGCGTGGCATAGGTTAGTAGTCGGTCACCAACCAACTAGCAACCTACACTGTACAACATCCTAGAAGAGCAAAGAATTCAATTTGTGTCCATATTTAATCTGAAAGTGGAGGATGTACATAACATCCACTAATTTGTACCACACTACAAAGTATCACATCCCAAAAAGCAGCAAACATGATTTGATTTGTTTTTCAGCACCTTTGCTGCAAATAATGGAGTAGAACTCTTTTGCAGCAATACAAGTTGAATTTTGAGCTACTACTGAAGAGATAAAACCAGATGTAGAACCCCATGATATTATCACTGGTTTGTATTCCTTGTTATGAAGCACATCAGTGTGGTGACTCTCAGTTCGAAGTCATTGACTTTTGCCAATGGCATCCAACAGCTAAACAGACTCCATTCAGCACAGCATAATGATTCCACCCCTAAACATGGGGTCTGTCCTAATCTTAGTCGTGTCATTAAAAATGGGAACATTACTTACTTACACTTCAGCTATGTTCCTCATCTGTAATAATTCCAACTTTAAATGTTACTGGCCGTTGCGCCTGTGGGGGGACCGTGAGTTGAGCCAATTTATGGGAGTGTGTTTGCAGAATTACTATAACTATGTAGTGGATCTGTCATAGCAGAAAGTCTGAGAAGCACTACTCCTGTGCCTAATTCTTACCTCAGCCCTGCTAAAGAACAGCCCAACCATGTACTCACCAGTTCAGTGTTCTCAAGGTAGCCGATAACTGATACATTGCATTTCCCAACAGAAAACATTAGTGACTTGTGTTGTGGTGCTGGTTCTATATTAGACACCACAATGCTTTCCTTCAGCCCATCAAGGTACAGTCTGCCTGCATCACCTCCATACTTAAACACGCTTGGTCCCACTGCCTACAAGAGAAGCAAGGCATGATGCAATTTCAGGCTACTACCTCAGTATAGCTGAGGCTTCTGCTCTTCTGCACTGTTTCGCAGCATAAGTCGGTAGGTGGTTACGGACGTTGCAGGACAACATGTCAGTCCCACCTTCAAAGGCTCAAGTACATCTGTTTGACCCCAAGTCAGTAACCAACTGCCGAACTATGCCATGCAAATCCCACATTAACAAAGACCTCAAGTTCTGATACTGTTAGCCAACAGCATGACACATAATATAATGATGTATAATTCCAACGTCAGCTTAAAAATATTATGACAGTACTTCACAAGTGGGACTCCAGAAAGTGAGTCATAGTGCTTAATTTTTTATATTTATGGTTCATTTAATGATGCTTTCTGTAATAATGCTTACACAGTCTAAAACTGTATGATGATCTGAGAATAACACATGGGAGAAAATGTGAAAGGTGGTGGTCATGGTGTAACTTGACATATTACCGTAGCATTTTGCTGAAGGCTGGGGGGGGGGAGAGACCTCTCTGGATACCCAACCTCTGGACTGAGATATGAATCCTAAATACAAAGCAAGAGCACCAACTGCTTGCCCACGACAATGCGTAAGGTAAATCATTGGTTAGGTCATGAAGACATGACATCAACTGTATACATTATGTACAAGGTTTAAAATGATAGATAAATTATTTTGGTATTGAATTGTGGATAAGTGAACATCTTGAATGAGATGGAGAGTGGCCTGACAAATCCACACCACATCTCACACTCTATTTGAGATCCACTTTAATATTATTCTCCCACCTATAAGTGAGTCACTTCCTCTTGGTTTTCCTAATAAATATTTTATATAAATTTCTCTCTATCCATGTTCTGTACATCTCTGTCACTCACTCATGCTAGCAACATTAAGCAAAGAAAACAAAACCTACAGTTTCTCAGCATGTAATTTCTCCTTCCTACTGTTATTTCCTCTTTCTTAAGGTCATCAACATACCATGGCACTGAAGTTTAGTAAGTTCATTGCCTGTATAGATGTTTCAAATTTCAGTGTTCTGAACAAATCTCCTCCCAGTGTGTTGCCAGCATTTATCCATATGCTTTGTGTAGCATTATCATGAACATCCATTAATGCCTTAAGAGCAGGCAGCCCTCCCACACATTTTTCAGCTTCTGAAACAGTTACCACAAACAGGTTGGGAATGCAAATCAGGGTTCTGTGTTGACAGGAACATGTATGATTAAACTGTGCTGTCAACATTTCAGACAATATTACTGTTTTGTTGTTACATTGTAGAGTAACACCTTCAAAAGTGCTTGCAATGCAGCTTCCATTTTATGCAGTGACATCACGGAGAAATTAAAATGACAGAAGTCATCAAATACCAAACACATGCATTATGATGTTCATAATACATTATTTGCACCAAGTGCATCACACCAACACGCACTAGAAAGGCTGTGTTATCTACACGATTTTCCACATTTCAGGTCCGAAATTGCACAGCAGTTTTTGACAAAATTATGTCAGTCTAGAAGATGTTAAGAAAATGTAAGTCTTTAATAAACAGTACGGCACACCATCAACCCACCTTCACTATTATTAAACAAATAGTCAAATCATTCCACAGCAACATGTTTTGACTATAGCAGTCACTTTCAGGCTAAATCGATAAGCAGAACAATGTAGACATGCTAAAAATGTATAAGATTATAATCAGAATTTTTTTATTTTAATATATGTACCGTGCACCTTTCATTATTTTGTACGATGACCAACAAATGCACAATTAATTTACAAATTATCACTCCTCCTCCTCCATGTTTCGACACTGTTGTGTCATCCTCAGGAAGTTCGTAGTTAATATACCGGTATGTACCAGGACAGTAAGATGACACCATCATCATCATCATCACAATACAGATTGTATATACAGTCACCACACAGACGAACTTATTTCATTATAACAACAAATGATTTTAGCCCATTTTATTATAAATAAGAAAATTTTAATATTTTAAAGATTTTAAACATTAGAATTTTAACAGCATAAAACCTATTGTGAAATAATTTTAAATTTTAAATTATATTACCAAATACTGCATTTGACATACTTGCGTAACTTGGCAAGGTACTAACTACGAACTCCCTGAGGATGAAACAACGGTGTCGAAATATGTAGGAGGAGTGTGATAATTCGTCGACTGATCATGCAGTTGTTGGTCATTGTCTTCTTCTTATAAAGCGCTACAACCTGCATAAGGTTCTGGCTTGCTCAACTACCTTCTTCCAACTGTCTCTATTCTGTGCTACTTTCTTCCAATTGTGTATGTTCATGCTCTTTATATCTTCCAAAATGTAACGTTGCATCATTGTACAAAATAAAATAAAAATTATCATCAGTATGTTTACATTTTTATAAATACCGGTTTAGTTTCAATATGAATGACTACCATCGAAACATGCAGCTACAAGATGAAGTGGCTACTTATTTATCAACAATGAGAAACTGTGTTGATGGTATGTAGTACTGTTTATTAAAACAGACAGGCCAACTGGAAGCCAAACATCAAATTTAAATGCACTATTTATTCATACTCGTCCAATACAAACCCCATTTCGCATTAAGCTCAACTCAAAACTTATCTGGAAATGGGATCTTTATACTACATTTGATATATGAAATAAAATACCAACAAAAGCTACTTAAAACACTTTTTTTGATATGGTAAATAACTAAATACGAGGAAATATATCAGTGACATCTCTTTGTGCTGTGAAAAGCACAACACTAGACCCTTAAATGGAAGAAAACAATTGGCATGAACCATAAACAAATACAGCAAATGAGGTACAGTAAATTAAAAATAAACACACACACACACACACAAATTTCCTTCCAGACAATAATATTTCAAAACTGTGCACAACTACTTCTCGCTACAGTATTCTCAACGACAAGCCATTTGTTGTTACACTTTCAGATGCTGTGTCAACTGAAGTTACATAACTTCAGAAATGTATGTGGCATGATGACACAACTGAATACTATTTATTTGAATGTTTAATGGCAGTACATCAATTGCTAGGCATTCAAAGAAATATCACAACATGTATAAAGAGTCGTGACTTGGAAGGTACTACCAAGGCAGAAGGCAGCAAGGCATATTTTAAAATATTTGTAAAGTAGCCTGGCATCTCAATGGCCAAGGTGAGTGATGCCATACCTCAGTGAAAACATTTGGTCTCTGTAAGAACACACTTTAACAAATTATACTTAAAACATAACAGTCTTCTGGGGAGTAATGCCATGTATTTTGGTAGACAAGTATCAACATTTCAGATGAGCTTTCTTGTAATAAAACCAACTAGATGCACTAATTTCTCAAATTTATTTTTGGAATAAAACTCAACATGTTTCAGACAGTTCCTCTGTCCATCATCATGAGTTTTTCACTGTCCACATAGCAAGAGCAAGCTGTCAGCAAACCTGTATGACATACACCATTGCTGTGTGCACACTGAAAAACTCCTGATGATGGACAGAGGAACTGTCTGAAACATGTAGTGTTTTATTCCAAAAATATATTTGAGAAATCAGTGCACCTAGTTCATTTTATTATAAGAATTTATCACAATGCACGGTCACCCGAACGTCAAATTTCAGATGAGCCGAGTACCAAAATCGTGATAAGGGAAACCCATGGTCCTCCAGAACTCTGGTACCCACTTACCAAATTGCATGGAATTACATCCCAAGAGACCTAACTTCGATTCTCATTACCATTTGAACATGAAATCCCATGGAAGGGTACTTACCTGGGTCCGTATCACACATGATCCCATTCTCTTGATGTACAGGGAAAATATCATACTGCAGATCGTTGACAAGAAAAATAGACAAATTAGGTGGTGGTTCTGTGGGTGTATCACCTGCTGTCTGATTTGAGCTGCTGGACTGTGTTGAACTGGAAACTGTTCCTGTTTCATTGCTTCCTGTTGTCTGATTTAAGTTGCTGGACTGAGTTGAACTGGAAACTGTTCCTGTTTCAGTTTTTCCTGTTGTCTGACTTAAGATGCTGGACTGAGTTGAACTGGAAACTGTTCCTGTTTCAGTTTTTCCTGTTGTCTGACTTAAGATGCTGGACTGAGTTGAACTGGAAACTGTTCCTGTTTCAGTTTTTCCTGTTATCTGCTTTAAGTTGCTGGACTGCGTTGAACTGGAAACTGTTCCTATTTCATTCTGTATTGGGTGTGTTCCTGTAGATAAAGGTAAATCTGTATGCCCATCTGCCTTTCCTGAAACATCATGAACAATGTCATTTCTTAGTCACATGTGTACTTTCACAGAAAAGTTTTCTAGACAAATCTGAAGAGGAAGACTGTCATGCAGGATACCAAACAGTTGGTATAGCAGTCAGAAATCTAAACCTGTATTCAGTAGGTACCCAGTTTAAACTTATCAGCTACCCTGACAAAGTTTCTCGTTATGAATTTCATTTACTTCATGACAATAGTGGGACAACACTACATAACACAAATAACCCTTTATTGTGTGAGATTTTTGGTTTTCATAGTAATGTTACTAAAGACTCAGGTTTTCTGGACTGTGGAACTTTGTGTCACTTGGTAAGTGGGTCCTGCTGTTTTGAAGGAATAATGTGCCTGCACGATCAAGGGTCAAGCAGTCCAAGAATAATCTTTCTGCTTCAACACATCGGGAATCCCAACAACACAGCGACACTACTGGCTACTTCCAAATTCTTGTCTGGTCACCATCTCATGTAACATCACACACTTCTGCAGCATTTTCTCCCATTTTCAGTGTACAGACAAAACTTTTGACATTATAAAAACTCATACACCCAGCCCTTCTTTCACATCCTACTTGCATTTCCCAAAAAAGGAGGTGTGAATCAAAAATTTTCCAATCAGAAATAAAGAATTAGCATAACAGAACACAGCCAGTGAAAGTGTGTTAAACCGAAAATGAGAGGGTGTAAATTAAGAAGTGGCATATATTGCCAAGAGGCATTAGGCAAAAGGGCATGAAACAATCAGGCACAATACAAGGGCTTGGTGTTTCAAGATTGTTGGACCCTAATGTATGGCGAACATTTACAAGATGACAAACAGATCAGCAATGCGATAATAAAATATCAAGAACTCCGTACTTTTATAACTAATGTAAAAAATGCATTTAAATGACACCAACAAAACTACATATTCATGCACATGTACATCAAATACACAGCAGTAGAACGCATCACTGCAGAATAACCATTACGTCTAGTACAGAGGAAATGCCACTATCAATAAACAGAGCAGTGTAGTTTTAAATTTAATGTTTGTAATTTGTAGGAAATATCACTATGAAGCAAAGTTATGCCTGTTCCAAATTGAGTAACAACTGTGACTAGCTTCAAATGCAATAATCCACAGTTTTTGGAATTAAAAGTTGACTTGGTCTGACTGCAAACTCTTTGTTTCTGAAAACCTACATACATGAAGGAAATCCAGGTCATACTTATTATATTCAATGCTGAAAGAATGCATTATGAAAGTACAAACTCAAAATGTCTGCAACCAAATACAAATATACACCACATAACATTCAGAACAGCAAAGACCTCACATTTTTATTTGTGTAAGAGGTAAGCTGATTAATAGACAAACTATTCCAAAAAAGCACTATTTATACCAGCACAATGTTCTTCTGTTCTGCTGTCATCTGCTACCCTAAGACAAAGGTAGCAGGTCATAATCATGATACTGACTGTTGTAATAACCTTTAGTCTCACACATATTCTTATATTTTAAAAACCGACGAAATGTATAAATTAAAATACACAAAACAGATGACAAAACACGCTTCATAAAAGGTGGCCAACATCAGGAAGTTTATAAACAACAAAGGCTGGAAGGTCAGATGAGTATTTCAGGCACTATTCCCGCAAATAGCTATAAACCTTTGTTGTTGATAAACTCCCTGATGATGGCACCTTGATGCTGAAATATGTAGGGAGTTGGCATCTGATAAGAATTGTGTTTTTTGATCCGTTTTATTGTATTTTAATTAGTGCATTTTGTTGGTTTAAAAACACAGAACATACGAAAATGCACGGTATGAATTACAAACAATCTCACACATACCTTCTCCTAGCATAATAAACGCCATTACACAGACAGTTACTATCTGTGAATCTTGGGATAGTACTTATACTAGAAATGGGGAAAAAGTAAAAAGACAAATGTGCTGGCAATGCTCTCCTGTAAATTCATGCACATATAGGTAGGCATATAGTTGGTAAATTATTTAAATTTGTCCCCAAAATTAAACTAAATTTTTCCAAATAGCATACTGTAAGGGAAGTGCATAGTATGTTGGATTCCAATTTGGACAGGCCATAGATAACTTTAAGAGTTTTATTTCTCATGTTCCTCTTTTAACTCACTTTCCATACTTCATCAAAAACAACATAATTCATTAGCTACGCAAATTTTATGAAATGCAGGTCAAACTATGCCTCTCTACCATCAACAATACCAACCAGTAACACAGCCATGTGAGTTACTGTGGTAGATCAACATGGCAGTCTGAAGATTCAAACACTGCTACAGCCAAATTTGGTTGTCAGACATGACCACAAACCAACGCTTCATCCTTACACCACACATTCCGAATATCTAACCTAAAATCATCCTCCAGTCTCTTTCATCTTCTTCCACATGACTGTTTTCTAAGTTTCCATACAAAAATTATGTATGAAGTTCTCATTTTACCCATCAAAGCTAAATGTACTGTACCTGCCTAAATGTTACACTGCCATAATAATACCAGGTGACATGAATACACAACAAAGGTCTGCATATCATAAGTGTAAAAACTGACAAAGAAATAGACATCAGTGTTACACGCTTAAATTGCAGACACAAAAGGCATACCTTCTGCAAAAACATAGTTGCTATATCCAAACATAAGAAGCAATGTGGCAGCGACACAGATGAACGTATGAGAATAAGTCCTTCTTCTGTTCAGCATCTTGAACTCTCTGTGAATTGCAGTACGTATCGTTTTGTCAGGTGCAGGTCTCTGTAATTACAGATAATGACAAAGGAACAAATGATGTGTGTTTATTTATCTTGCTGATGTGCTCAGGTACAAAGCGCTGGTGTTTCTGAGATTAATTCCACGAGGTGTTGCACACCACATTTCATTACCCAGAAACAAAAAAAACTGTAGTGATAAACACAAGAAAACATACTTACTTATTTCTTGGCTTTATGGCCCTCTAACAGCCTTTGCCTCCTTAACATGAAAACATACCTCACACAACAATGGCCAGATTTAGACATACTGGTACATTAAGCTACAACATATTCAATGAAAGAAAAGAAGATTACTTTAATGGGATGGACAATGCAAATACAAGTACTTCCATTTTAAATTAGCATATGAACACAAAGATGAAATGACAAATATGTAAAGTACACAACCGAATGTCATTCAAAGGTCTATAACACATCCCAGATGTATAATCACCTGCACACTCTGTGGAATGCATTGTGATACTGCAAGGATTATCAGGGTCTGCTTAATAATGTGTTCCATACACACACACACGTTTCAGGTATAACCTATGGTTGGCTCACTTTGCATACAACTGAAGAATTGGTAGCCGGCAGATCCACATTTACATTTACATTTCTGTTTACATAATTCACATTTCACCGCTCCATTATTCGAACTAAGTTGAACTGAATACTGCGGCATCTGCTACGAAACACAATTAAAAGCATAACACGTTGAAACTTTCCTACCTATATGAATCTTTTCATCATTAAAACTAGTGAGAACATTAAAACTTTGTAGTTATTCATGTTTCTACTGTTATGTGCCCTTACACTTCCCCTTACACCACATGCACATGCACTAAATTATTGCAATCAAAAATATGATGTGAAGAATGCTACAACCTTGTCAGCTATGACATGGTATATTGTCATAGGCGAGTACCAACATTTCAGCAGAACACACAGTTTCCACACTCAGAACATAAGAAATTTCTATTGCAGCTTTCTGGGATATGGAAGTTAACGACGCCAAATAACCTCTGAAGCTAACCGAACTGTGATTCAACATACTAACAAAGGGACAGAGTATAAAGGTTATGTTCAAAATCAAATTATTAAAAGAACAAATTCAAATCAAAAATGATTTTGTTTGTCCACATAATTAAAGAGTATAAGCAAACCCCAAACTGTTAACTCCTTCCATATCAAGTGCAAGATATATGCTGACCCTGTCAGTGTAGTTTTGTACAGATCAAAGTACAGAACATGTAACTTCACACTTGACAACAGGTAAACCAAGCAAACCACTCATGGGCCCTCTACAATGTAAACTATAAGTTATCATGTAAGTACTAAAAGGACAAAGCTTGGTTGAACAAGAACAAGAAGCCTGATTCTGCTTCTTTTGAAAACGTAACTTCAAAAGCTCTTGTGATAGCTTGGAAACATACTGACAGCAAAGTGAAGGATTCAGTCCCTGCACTTGCTGGGAATTCAACCTTAGTCATCCAGCCTATAGGTAACTGACATGCCAGGTAGTTTGTGAGAAGTATTACATGCGACGGTATGTGAAGTTATCAGATTGGTGCCTTCCATGATTATGGTTTGCACGGACATCGAACCGTGTAGTTTCATAAATGGATAGCAATGTTTATAGGCTCACTGCCGCAGCCACAAAACAAGAATAGAAATAAGCTTTGTACATGTACGTTATCGGCATAATATACAAAAAGTGTGCAGCTGACAGTAACTCCATGCAGCAAAGTCCTTCCTCAGAAGCTAACAAGTCCTCAGCTAGTCAAGATATTCCCCGCATTTATGGAACCCGAAGGTTCATTAACACATTCACAACAGCCAGCCAACTGTCTCTATCCTCAGCCAGATCAATCCAGTCCATACCACCCCACCCAACTTCCTGAAGATCCATTTTAATATTATCCTCCCATCTACGCCTTGGTCTTTCAAGTGGTCTCTTTCCCTGACGTCTCCCCACCAAAACCCGGTTTGCATCTCTCCTCTCCCACACACGTGCCACATTCCCCACGCATCTCATTCTTCTTCATTTATCACTCAAATGATATCTAGTGAGGAGGGCAGTTCATGAAGCTCCTCGTTATGTAGTCTTCTCCATTCGCCTTTACCTCGTCCTTCTTAGGCCCTGCACATGACACATTAGCCCTAAATCGAGGAGTTGTTTGATGATGGACCTGCTGTTGAACATTCCGGAGTAAAAAATGCTTAACTTCTCCAACATATTCTATGAGTTCCAGGAATACAAGTGCAAAGGTTAAAAAAAAATATTTTTAATCACTCTTATTCCGAATTACTTTTAGCTCTTATTCACATCCCATCACCGTACAAGTGTTGTTATACGGGGTATGCTTGTACAAGAAATACGGCGAAACTCAGCACCCCCTTACACCATCACCCGGTCTTACATAATGCGCATAAAGAGTGCTCCACCTAACACACACGCTATTGAATTAAGAACGCCGTTCTTACGCATGCAATGGCTGTATGAAATAAGCGAAACCTGTTTATCTTAACCAAATGCACAAAAAAGAGGTCAAAGTAAAATACGTACACAAAATCAGCGTTAGGAGTACCAAAACCCTCACTGCAGTACCTTCACACATCCACAAACCACAACAGATGGCCGCTGTGCATGTTCACACGTGGTGACGTGAAGATTTTTAGTCGGTAATTTAGGTCAGTGTCTGCTAAACCTAGCCGCTCGTACTGCGTGTCACGCATGCGTTATAAGAGTCGCACGCCACAGTTTCTCGGAATATGAAAAAAGAAATGCTGACGTACTGCTGTTATATACAAAGGTAAATACAATGTTATCCACGTGAAACAATGTGACTTCTCAGGGGACAAGGAAATACTTCCACAGCTCACCAGTCTTGCTGCTTATTCAGTTACTTTAAAGTGTCCTATTTAATGGCATTGTTCAGACGTCACGATTTTTAAGGTGCGATGAAGGAAGCCGTTGTGAGATAGTTTATCACTTAGACCAACCAATGCACAACATATACATTAACAACGTATTTTTATATCGTAAGTACTCCTACATGTTTCGATGCATTTGCATCATATTCTGGGAGTCTTTTTCTACTTGCTAATGTAACAAAATCAGTACGGTTTGTAACTTTAGCAAACAGAAAATAAGACTCCCTGAAGATGATGCAAATGCATCGAAGCATGTAGGAGTACGATATAAAAATTCATTGTTAATATATGTTGCGCATTGTTCTAAACAATACACTACACAAAATGCACGGTACACGCATAAAGACGGCTGTAAGGTACAGCCTACAACAGCCTGGATGTGTTGAGGAAAACCTTGATAAACCTGCCTAGGTGGTCGGTCTCTGGGCCGATATCAGAAAGTGGGAATTCCCCGAATACGCAGCAATATGACGTTTGGTGGAACGACGACGTATCAGTTACTGCGCCCAGTGTTACTAGGATAATGAAACAGGTGATAAGATGGGCGCGGAATGCAGTACGCATGGGTAAATTGAAACAGCAAAACGTTTCGGTCGGAAGAAACCACAGGGGGAAAACGCCTAGGCTAGTATGGAAAGATAAGAGTAAAACGGGCTGTAAACAAACACGGTAGTATATGCGGATGCGAACTGGATTCATCTGGCTCATGACCATAGGAACGTGGTAGTATATATGTTGGTTTCAGAAAATGCAGGGAATTTATGGAACACATGATCAACTGCCAGCTTCTCAAAGTGGGCTCTGTTCTAGCGTTCGAATGCCGTTCGAACGAAAAGCTCCAACGAGATATGGAACGAGTGTTGTGGCCTATTTTATGTCAACTTCACGGTATTCACAAAATTCTGTCTGGACAATTCGGCCTTAGCCGGTGCTTAAAACAGAAACAACGTTCATATGGCCATCCAACGAACTGTGGCAAGTCGCAGCTTGATACTACATGGTGTCCGCAGGCGAAGGTGAATGCTCACATGACAGTGCATGCTGACCTTGACGGCGAATGCGGACCTTGGCAGTGAATGCGGACCTTGGCAGTGAATGCGAACCTTGACAGTGTTGGTAGTGAATGCTTATCTTGGCAGTGAATGCGGACCCTGGTAGTGAATGGTGACCTTGGAAGTGAATGCTCCCCTTGACGGTGAATGTTCACTTTGCCAGTGAATGCTCCCTTTGACAGCGAATACTGACTATGACAATGACTGCTCACCTGTACAGCGAAAGATCACTTCGACAGTGAAGCTCACCTCGACGTTCCAGGTGTCTATATCTCTGGAAGATATCCCCAGACGCATTTACTGGATGGCTGGGAGGGTTTCACAGCCGTAACGAACTAATTACCTCAACGGTGCACAGTGCTTCTTCAGAAACTAATACTTCCTCACCTCTTCAACACACCCCTTGCATTTTATGGAACCCCCAGTTTCACTACCTTGTTCACAAAAGCCCGCCATCTGCCCCAATCCTGAGCCAGATTATTCCATTCCACGCGCTCCCATTCTATTTATAATGTTCGTTTTAGTATTATCCCCCATTTATGCCCAGGTCTTCCAAGCGGTCTCTTTCCTTCAAATTTCACGGCGGAAGTCCCGTGTGTATTTCTCTTCTCCCGCACATGTGCCATACGCCTCACCCATCACATTCTACTTGATCTGGTCACACTAATGAAACAACAAAAATCATGAAGCTCCTCATCACGCAATTTTGCCCACTCTCCTTGTAACATCCTCCCTCTTAGGCGACCAAATATCTTCCTCAGTACCCAATCTCGAACACCCCCGGCCTATTGTCTTCCCCTAACATGAAAGACTCACCTTCACAGCCCTACAAAGCAGGACGCAAGACTGCAGTTGTGTACATTCTAATCTTTACGTTTCAGATAGCACACGAGCTGCCCTTCGTGAAAAGACAAATGTGTCTGCTGTGGGTCAAAATACGGCAGTCTGATATCTACAGACACAGACAGGTCACTTTACCATGGGTCACTTGGCTATCAGGCGTTCTTTACAAAGTGAAAATAAACAGCTAAGTATGGTCCAACGTGGACTATCGATAACGGGACAGATTCCTCTGGACGGAAAGAGATACCGCCAAATTCTTTAAGTTCCAAGAACATAACTAATACTACTCAGGCACATAAAAAATTAACATTCTAAAATAATAGGGTATCTAATCCTAGTTTACTAAAAGAATTTCGTAGCCTCCGAATAGAAATAAGAAAACAACGACAATAAAAATTTCACCTAACAACCACCAAAATAAAATCAAACTAAATAATATAACTACTTATGGTGAACACAATCAAACGCTTCCAAGGTGTAACCGCAGCTGCTGGCACAAAATTTAACCGAAACTAAACGTATTGCTAAATACAATCATACTGGACCAACTAATAACAATTAATGAGACCTAAAACAA
>Ga0123357_10003144_pt1 | contig 18769 bp, 11 predicted proteins | sample TergutEmb28metaG_FD_89873 | JGI IMG/M metagenome (GOLD analysis project Ga0123357, IMG submission 89873) | Embiratermes neotenicus P4 segment gut microbial communities from Petit-Saut dam, French Guiana - Emb289 P4 | ecosystem: Host-associated > Arthropoda: Insects > Digestive system > Gut ...
TATCCAACAGATACACAAATATATAATTCGTAGATACAATTAGAATTATTATAAAATATTTAAAATATTTAAAATTGCTCCAACATGTTTCGAATCGCAAGGGATCCATCATCAGGGAGCTTTATACAGCACTTGGCTAAAATTACAGTAATGGTTCTATTGTGTCCGTTGACATGGACGTAGTCTGTGTTATGGCAGCATATTTACCCGTGGTGCAGACCACGGGTAAATATGCTGCCATAACACAGATTACGTCCAAATCAACAGAGGAGATAGAACCATTACTGTAATTTTAGCCAAGCAATATATAGAGCTCCCTGATGATGGATCGCTTGTGATCCGAAGCATGTTGGAGCAATTTTAAATATTTTATAATAATTATAATTGTATTTATGAATAATATATTCGTGCATCTGTTGGGTAATAAATTATTTTAATCGTCATAGATGCACGGTATAAACTTGAAGAACATTCTCGACGTATTTAGAGGAAGAAGTTAAAGTAAAGGACCTGAATTTTCACTCTCCCAAGAACAAAACTGACACCGAATGCAGTAGTGTGTGAGCAACATTGCCGCCTCTCACTTAGAAGATCCTGGTTTCGAATCATGGCAAGAAGGCCAAAAGAAATTTTCTGTCGTTTTCTTTGGCTCCTCCACGTAATGGGTCGGATATTGGCCTAAATTAGGGCAATATCGTTTTATTTTACATCCGTTATGTTTCGGTAACCACAAATCATTCTAGCATTCGGTGTTATATAAATACAGCGCTGTTAAATAAACCACACACTAATCAGCACAAAACGTTTGGACATGCTGTCGGGATACTGGAGCCAAGACACGTTCTTCCGCCCGAGCCTCACGCTGTCTGAGGTGAAGCAGCTTGCGTTCCAGATACAGCTGATGATAAAAAGAGCTCAGACCGTTGCTCTCGGAAAGGCAGGTCCAAAACCTGATGCTGGGGCCAGCAGTTCCCGAATTCGGCAGGTGAAGGCAGTGCGAGAGCCCGCCCGCCCGCCCGAACCTGCTGCTTCAGTGCATAACCGAATGGCCAAGTCACGTCAGCTCATCAGTAGAGTTTAAATCATGCTGTCTCTAGGCAGACACACGTCCTAACAGCAACGAGTAAAGGAGAAGATTTCCGTGAAATTGAAGAGAGGAAAGGCATTAACAAGTACAAAGATGGAGACTGTTCCTTTGTCTGGGGACGCAATTGCGTTTCTTCAGAGGCGACACTTGTTTAACTCACACTGTGGCAAATGTATGGAGACGTGTTTGTTTCGGATTAGAACCTCAGAAAGTAAAATATTTCTCTTTGGCCTAATCTGTCTGTTTCCATTTTGCTTCCTTTCATTTTCTTTCCTGTTTGTCTCCCTTTCTTTTTCTCTTTTTTCTTTTCTCTCCTTCCTTCTTATTTTTTCTTTTCTGTTTAGTTTCCAATCATTTAGTCTCTTTCTGTCTCCCTTCAGCCCCTCTTTATTCAATTCTCGTATTTCATCTCCTAACTAACATGTCCTTCTTCCCATCATTTCTTCATTTCTTCTTTACTTTCATGTCCACTTTTATACCCCCAATTTTCTTCATTCTTCTGTCTCTTTTATTTCTCTCTGTCACACTTCCCTCTTTAACCTTGCATTTTCTCTTCTTGTGTTTCTCATTTTCTCCTTTCTTTTATCTCGTTCTATGAACCTTCCTTGTTTCTACTCCGTTTTCTACGTGAAGCCGAAGCTGTGACAGCAGTAGCTATAAATATTGCCCCCTTTTGGTGTGTGGTGACGCCGTGTTTTTTAGTAAATGTTCACAAACATTTCGAGGCAGCCTGATTCCTCCATCTTCATCACACACACACACACACACACACACACAAACACAGGGCCAGCAGTTTCGCCCGAAACGTCTGCCGAACTACACTGGCGTCTTTAAACTTAACGTGAGTCATCGGCCTGAGGATGGCTACAAACAGTAGCCGAAATATGTAGCACATTCATCAAATAATGAAGTTGTGTTTTGACTAAAAAACCTGCATTTGTAATACTAAGGTGTTAAACGCAATAAGTCAATAACCCTCATTCTCTATGGTTCTTTAACTTTTAGTCATCCCCTCTCCCGCCTCCCAACTCCCACGCAATAAAACCGAGCAGCACTTCCTGCCCACAATAAAATGTCCGAAATAATTGCGAACGGGCCGATGACTAATCCGGCACGGAGCCACGCTTGGCCTGCCTCATGTGAGGCACGCGAGCAGCGTGGGAAGATGTTGAGATAAATCCCGGCCTTCAGTGTGCCAGTAATTACAAGGGAAGTGGAAGCTTTGTTACACCTTAAAAATGTCTGTTTCCTGAAGTATTTAACGACGTTCTGTCAATATCGTAAGTTTTATAGCGTCAACAGTATTATTGCGAACATTATTTTATAACGATTTGGGCCGAGGAGCTGAAGGATCGGGTTTGCGCTACCTTCAAGCAAAAGGTAGACTTTTTCCCTCATGGTGCAACAGCCCCCAGTGGGCCAGGGCCTCCTCATTATCGAGGCTTCACGATGTCACTCAGAACATCACAATCAGTAGGAGTCCTCTGGACAAGTGATCAGCTCGACGTCGAGACCTCTACCTGACAACACACAATAATCACAAGAGACAGATATCCGTGCCACCGACGGGATTCGAAGCCGTAACTCCAGGAAGAGAACGGCCTCTGACCCAGCCACACAACCGGGAGACACCGGGTTCTAATCCTAACAAGGTTGCACGCTAGTTTATTAAAGGTTTCTTATACCTCGGTCTTTTGTGGCAAAATTAAAAACTGATCGGTCACGACCGGATATGTCCAAACCTTGTCTAGCGTCCCTAACTTGTGTGCAGTCTTGGTGGAAAATTTTACAACTTAGGAAATATTAATTAAGTTTGAACGAGACATTATTGATGCATACTGACACATTTACTTATATTTGATGGGTTCTTCTGTATTGTTGTTGCACATAACAATGACAACAATTATAAAGCAACAGAGCATTTATTTACATTCTCGCACTATGTGTTGCTGTCAACAATGCTTTATGGCAATTTTATACTGTTGGCAAAAATAAACCTTCTTAGGTCTTCATGTAAAGTATCAGATATTTTTATCAGATTTTAGCCAAATTTTGGATTTCTCCGCAGATTTGTCGTAGAAGTACGCAACATTAAGGGGGCCGGGTAGCTCAGTCGGTAAAGCGACTGGCTACGAGCTGGACGGTCTGGGGATCGAATCCCAGAGGGGAGGAGATTTTCCGCCCTTCCAGACCGGCCCTGGGAGCCACCCAGCCTTCTGTACGATGGGTATCGGGTCTTTCCCGGTGTTAAAGATCTGCCGGGGCGTGACGCTGACCTCTCACCCCCTTCTAGTGCCGTGGTCAAGAAAGAGTAGAGCTATACCTCTACTCCCCTATGGGCAGTACGGCCTGTACAGAGTATCAGTGCCTGTACAAGGGTGCAATTTTTACCCAACATTAAATTTTACTTAAATCCGTCTAGTGGAAGCCCAGTCGATGCGGGCGGCCAGACAGAGGGACGGACATGTCGGAGGTAGTATCATGCGCTTGTCGGGAGTTATGCGAACGCGACTGAAAAGCTAGCTATCAGGATGCTCGACGTTACATGTTCTGCACATGCCAAACATACTCACGAACGTAAACCTGAAAGCGAAAGCAAACAATTAGTGTAACTTGCCTGTCTTTGGATGTACACCGCACGCACAGAATGCTTTGAAACGTGTCTGTACACATGCAGGCTACTTGTATTTTTTCGAACACGCGACCTTCCCGTTTGTAGTGCAGTGCCTCAACCAACTGCGCCATTGCGTAACCCAATCCTTTATACAGTATATATTATTATATGAAACAAATGAATGTGTACACAAAGTTCATGTGCGGTAGAATGTTAAAATCATTTTACTTCCGTTAAATGTGATAAAGTCTCTGTGCCTGAGCGAGGTTACTTATAAGGCATGAAGGTCACGTGTGGAGTCAGTTCAGAGGAAAATGGCTGACAGTCACTCTGCGCGCGTTGGTGAACACTTTTACGCCATCTTGACGGTTGCCGAAACAATGTCGGTGACAGTCATCACACTACAACAAATCCTCGCGCGGTAAACACAGGGCAACTGAGAATACTGTCCTTCGTGTCACTGTCTTAATATAGGGACTAACAATACACAAAGTGCGCAAAATAAATAATTCCCATCTACCTGATATTTCTACAGTATACCTTCTGTGTTCCGTATTAGACACTAAACCATTAAATTTAATCACTCTAAATACATGCCCACATAACACCTGTGTGTTTATGAGACATCAGCGGATGTCTTGCTGATGAGGTAAACATTTCAGCAGGTGCTTTCTTTTACAGACACGACGCAGGTGCCTGAGACTTCCCAGCTATACTGACCAGGAACTGTTTTGTTCCGTCCCTGACCCAGCTCTGGGTTCCAAATTTACAAACAGTTGTTCACGAAAAGTGTAAAGGGCTCCAGCTCAACGAAATTTGGTACAGGGAATCTGCACCGAACGGTGGTGGATATTTGACTGGTGTGAGTAACGGTCCAGCAGACAGCCTATATTGCATGTAGCTCAGATACAACCTATTCATTCTCTCAAAAACCCTCAATCTCAGCAAGCGAGCCCCCGCAGACTCAACCCTTCGACGACGTGGTCATCGGGTTCGGTCTGAACGATTCCATTCCATATATTTTTCTCCACGCCACTGACATTTATCATCTGCTTTAAATACTGCAGCTAATAAAATTTGTATACAAGATCTTCTCTAGACATCAATGTAGATTAGTTCCAATTTTTTGTATAAAGAAAGACCTGAATTTAAGTAGCAACTACTGTTTCTGTTAACATATACACACTCTGTTCATTTTCTACAGGCAACTTTAACAACACTGGGCATGAAAATTCATTTCTTTCGTCCATGAAGTGTGCAAAGTTACATTTCTATTGCTGAATTCAGTACTCTGATGAGAATGCTTACCTGGCTGTAATAATAAATTACACTTGGTCTACAGATAGGCAAAACAATTCCCGGTGTAATAAGGAAAACGTAAATCAGTTCCATTACAGGCCCCAGGTGCCCAGAGTGTACCAGCAAGTTAAGGTTCCCAGATTACGTGACAATGGTCCACGATGTTGGTTAGGTTGTCAGCCTTACGCACCGGCCGCTTTTTACCCCCACGAAATACTCCTGGTACTCATTTCTGTTAGAGGCTGAGTCGACCCCAGGGCCATAATACGATCGGAAAGATTATGTCAATGACAAATTCCAATGACAGCATCTGGAATCGAACCAGCGACCTTCCGATTTGTAGCACAGCATCTTAACCACTGTGCTACAGCGATCCCCCGGTGTAATAAGAGTAGGATTAATTGTTAATAGCGGGGACCCTTTTCGGGAAATATTACCATTCAGGACAGAATCCTTCTTTAAAATCCCCATCATTTAAATATATAAAAGTGTAAATTCTATCGAATGTCTCGTGTCGGTGCAAAGCCTTATCTCGCGTTAAACAAATATATTGAGAGGTCGCTGAGAAGAGAGTTCTGGGAAGAATAATTATTTAGGAGAAGGAAGTAAAAAAGACTTGAGAAACTTACATAATTCGGAAATTTACAATTTATATTAAAACGCTATGAAGGCTCATTGAAAAGCAAAGGCGTAAAAGGGTATTTTTTTTTTAGAAATGCTTGATGTTTGGGAACAAATTTGACTACGAACACGAAGACAGTGAGATTCTCCGAAGCTGTGCTTAACTGACGAGAAACAGAATTTATAATCATGCAAAAATCTCCTTGTGAAGACTCCACTAAACAACTTTAAACCAAACACTAGACCGTGATTAGACAGACATGAACTTACCACTATGCGTATATATTACTAAATGTATACAAAGAATTATTAAATGTTGCATAAAATTTTGTATGTTGTAGTACAAATCCAATATATATATTTTTTTATTTTAGAGTCTGTTATCAGGCGTCAAAATTGGGCGTGTCTAAGTAAGGTGTCGGCGGTTTATGTTATTACGCTGCAGAAGCAAGGCACATATACTTAGCTGGTGTTATTACTTCTGGTACGCTACCAGACTGCTCCAGGAGGCAATTGGAATGTGTAGATAACACATCCCTGATTATAGTCGGCGATACATTCGGTTCTTCAGGCATCAATTTTATACGGAATGCTTCGACTGACTGCAGAGACTAAGTGGCCTTACTTCCAGTGCAGGGGGTCTCGATACGGTTCCTCAGGTCACGTTCCCGCGTTGAAAGGCTAACTGCTTATAAATTATATAAAAGTAGAACTTTGCGTTAGGTCGACAAAATGAATGCATAATGTGGAGTTCGTGTGTTTCCTCTCTCTACAAACACGTCGCTTCTTTCCAAAGTCCTTACCAATCCGACGCTAAGGGCGTTCTTCTAATTTTATTAGACTCTTCACAATGCTAACACTTCTAGCTGAAGCGCCGTCATTACTTAAACCAAGAGACCATCCACGAAAGATACGTAACGTAACTATCAAGACCTAAGATACAAGATGCTTTATCTGAAATTATAAAAGTATTCGTAAAAGATTTTCTTCTCAGAACAAACGCTTCATTAATTTCGGTTTTCATTATGAAAACTGGTGCCATAAATCCTACGTTACGGAAAAATGCCTTCCAGTACAGCTGCGTCAGAACCTAGAATGATGGGCATATTTGCATGGATCATCATGCAACCTGATAAACTTCCATCCGTGTTTCTATACTAGAAGGGGAGAAACCATTATCACGTGACAAGTTTGGTGATCTAGCTACCACGTTTAAGTGGATGAAAAACAGCTGGACTACAGAGTTACGTGTCAGATTCAGGTGAATTGTAAGGCCCCTTTCCTCCACCAAACTGGATAATGAGCACTTCTGCAAACCTATAACACAGCCTATTTCAGACGATTTGGATAAGAGAGACATAACTTCCTGTCCTCCCACATACCTACACTTCCTTGAAATTACAATTTGCATCACACGGAGCTTTACTTTAGTTTTTCTCGCTTCTATTGAAACCACTAAGTTTTCCTATAATTTGGAACATAACAATAAACATATACGTTGTGTCCACTTCACAACATTACGAACCTGCACGTTTTCATTGCTCTGCTGTGATGACCAATGTCTCCTTTAACTCGCTGTTTTTAGATAAGAGAGTTCTGAGACAAAAATACACTTTCAGGCCACAGTGCTGAGTACACAGACATCAGCTATGACGACAAAGAAAATTATCCATAAATGTCTCTCGAATTCCTTGCTTTAAGTCGATTATTTATATCTAGATTTAAGATTTTGTTTCGGGCAGATTTGATTTTTGACAATCATGTTTAAAGACACGCAATTGAGAATATTTCAAGCACATATACACGACAGTAAATTCAATATTGCCGATGGACTTAGGAGCCAAAGTTTTGGCCAGATATGTGGTAATATAATGTAATATAACTTTAAAGCATAATAAACAAGTGTCATCGGTATATAACTGCTTACTCCAGTAACAATATTAAATTTCCAATTCTTACAGCAAAACAAGCAACCAAGATATATGACTATTATTATATAATAACATTATAAGTTTAAATATACGTTTTACAATATTTTCGTTGCCAAACACGATAAGGAATAACTTCTTATAAAAGTTGTTTACTTCGTGCATTTCGGTTAAATATATTCCTTTATGACAACTAACTAAATGCAAAATACAACATAAATATAACACCACTTTATATTTATACATGTTTCTGTATGAATATGCCACATATAGGGATTACTGTCCGTACTGTTATATTTATATGATGTTGCACATTAACTTGGTTGTCTTTAATCGAATATATTTAACGATTAACTTGTTAGAACTTTCACATTATAACATTACACGTTCCGAAATGTGGGCCGGATAGTGCAGTCGGTATAGCGACTGGCTACGGGCTGAACTGTCTGGGGATCGATTCCCGGTGGGAGCGAGATTTTCCGCAAATGTCCAGACTGGCCCTGGGGCCCACCCAGCCTCCTGTACAGTGGGTACCGGGTCTTTCACGGGGGTAAAGAGCTGCAGAGGCGTGACGCTGACCCCTCACACCCTTCTAGTGCCGTGGTCAAGAAAGAGTAGAGGTACACCTCTACTCCCCCTATGGGCCGTACGGCCTTTACAGAACATCAGTGCCTGCACAAGGGTGCACTTACCTGACGTTCTGAAATGGATGCAAGTGGTGATAGCACGCTACTCTGCATTGTCGGTGACCAACCTGCAAACATCAACTGTGTCAAATACCACAACATTATCACCTGAACAATGTCCATCTGGAAAGCCTTACAAACATTTAGTTCATTGCTGGCTTCTCAGCGTCTAATTGTGAACAAGACTGTACCGATTGCACCCCGTGATCTATTGACTACTTGACCAGTCCTTATCCGACACTATCTCAGCATCGTGTGAGTGTGATAACCTCGATCTGTAATTTTATTCAAATTACCTTTGACTCGGGGTACGTACAAAAACCTTTCAGTCTCTCACAATCAGCACTTAACCTAGCAGAGTCGAATAACGCTCAATTCGAAACGACATTGCTTCTGTTCCCACCTATGGCCTGTCACTCCGAATATCCAGTTTTGCCATTAAAAGCGGTCCAGTTCCTCAGAAACGAGTAAAACTAAGCTATTTTAAGGGTAAAATGTATAAATTTATAGATTATACTAACTTGTACCTTGCTCAACCGAACTCATTCGTAAAGCTAAAAGTCATTTATACACTTATGCTGCCAAATATTTAAATAAAATTCATAGAGAGGCCAAAGAATTGATAGAGCCAGCACGTTCAGTTCTACCGACAGCAACACAAGAACATAAGAAGACAAACAAATAATGCACATGTATGTACGTATTTATTTGCTTATGTATATATTTACACGTACATATACATATATACGTACGTAGGTACGTATATATGTATATGTATGTGTACGTATGCAGAATATATGCGTATATTTGGTATAATGAATAGTATTCTCAGAAGTTTTTATCTAAAAGTGGTAAGAATAAAACAAAATTATTTCACGTATCATCGAAGAGCAAAGATCTCGCTACCAAATAGTGTGTCGCGAACCTGGGTATGAGATTCTCTGGCTATGGACCTCGCGCATTCTTAAACACGGCCTTGCTTGAACTCCTCACCAAATGTTAAAGAAATTATCACATCAAGGCGGATTAGTAGGGCACTTATCACCAGCAGGATATTCAAATATTTGTAATATTTTAATTACATAATCTGAAGAGAAGAGAATCTTGTGAAACAGTCGTAAATTATTATTATTATTATTATTATTAACTGCAATTGGTTTGTCACCCAGTGGCAGTGGTTATTTAACGTGTAGACAAAATATGAAACTGTTAAAGACAATAATAAAATAATTCTTAAATGAATAAGATACAAAGCGTTATGGATTGCGTCAAGTGCATCTTTTAAGCACTTTCGCATAATGCCGAAATGCGTCTATTAGCTTCGTCATGGCTGTATGTCGGTTCGTCTGTTCGCATGGAAACGTTTTAAAATATATATATATTTGAGTGTTTTCCGAAAATCTGTCGAGAAAATTCAAGTCTGATTAAAACCTGACAAGAATATTTGGTGCTGAACGTGAAGGCCGTAACATGTGTTACTGTAGAATGAGCAATGTCTCAGACAGTTTTAGATAAAGTCGAAACGCACATTTTATAATCAATATATATATATATATATATATATTTTCGAAAGTCGTACCGTTTATAAAACGATGTGGAATAATGTGGTAGAGCCAGACAGGCCACATATGACAATATAACACGGCGCATGCGCTTTGCACGCTGGATGAGTAAGACTATATACACACAATCAGAATATGTGATATTTATTGCTTTCCAACCGTAACAATGTTTATGCGAACGCAACTCAGTGTTACGTTATACGTAAAGTGTTTGTGTTACTTTCTCTAGGATACTGTAAAGCCCCATTAGCAGGCATTCCACATCGGCACTTACAAACGCAGTGACGTAAAACCTCAATACTAAGCTTGTGTACGTCGGAAAGAAAAGTCTATTGTTTTCATTCGAATAAGGTAAAAAAAGCTCTTAAATTGACAGATGCTAACAGTGTGTTATTAATGCATACAGATGCGCGTTGCCCGAGTATATAGAAATGAATTTAATAGAAAATTGCTTCGGACCACCCACTATTTAACCTATCCCCCTTTACCCCCCCCCAAAAAAAAAAACTGATCTTATACGGTCACTCACCCTCGTAATAATTCTTAGGAATGTAACAGAACGTAAGACAAGAACGAGAAAATTAAAGTTCGGGTGTGGAGGTGGGAGGGGTGAGGGGTGAGGGGGAAACTAAATGTAGTTTTGTTTAAAGCTGAAAAACACTTTTCTTCATGCCTTTATACCAAAAAAAGTATAGGTCAAAGCAATGTTATGGTTTTTATGAGACTACTTTTGTGTAAGCCTTCGTATTTTCCTTCGAATACTGTGTCCATTTTTTTGTTAATCATCTTACCGGACAAACGTGAGTGAAGACGTTGCGCTTTCTGTAGATACGTTTATCTTGATACTTGCCACTTACAGGTCACAATTTATTGGCTCGAAATGAGAAATGTTTTGTACTGTTGTTGCGCTGTAAGAGAACTGCCGTTTGTCGCAGAAATGTTCGAGATGCTGTTGAAAGGGACAGCACCAAGCGCCGGGATAGCAATGTCCTTATTCTAGATTCTTCTCCTAGGGAAAACTAAGTTTTTGATATCATAATGCTGTCTCTCTATGCATAAGTAACTTTAAAGTGCCGGTGCAGGCGAATTGCGATATGCATGTACATCTCCATTCATTTTGAATCTCAGCACTTGGTGGAGATGGGTGATGAACCTCAAGGATAGGCCGCTTTATCCCAGGAAAAAAAGTCACAGTTACGCATTCAAAAGGAGGCAGGGTGAGCGCCAGCAGCGGCCTGAACGTTGAGGACTAGACAATGGGAATTGGTGTATGAAGGATAAACAATATTTAAAAATCGAAATATATTTCTGGATATCTCTGTATCTGTTTTGTGACCATCTTCATATTTACTTTTCGGAATAAGCATGTTTAAGCTTCCGAAATGCTGGTCAACAAAATTCTCGCGCGTGTTCTTCTAAAAGTGGTTAAAATCAAGCAAAGCTATTATTATCATGGAGATCCGGGGTTTTTTTCTGAGGTCAACGGATAGGTTTTACTTTTTGTGTTGAGTAGTAACTCGGGTAAACTTAAGCTCTAACGTTAGGTAGTATTGATGAGGTATTAAAGTTTTTTTCAGTTCTATTAATGACTGGAGTAGGGCAGACAGCCCACAATCTCTTCTTTACCCGCTGACACTCTAAAAGCATATAAGCATTATCATTACAATTAAGTTTACGACTTCGAACAAAACAAATTTCGAATTACAAGGTTCTAAAACTTTTAAAATCGCCATTTCTTGCTTGCCCTGAATTATTCCTATTTCTGTTTAGGTTATATTTTAAACTTCATTTGTGTGAAATATATCCTTATCAGCGTGTAACTTTGGTTCAATTATTTTTGTATTCTAGCAAAGCCCTTCTCCGCGTTTTCCAGATTTGCTGTACAAAAAAGGCGATATTTACAAAGCAAAACAAAATAAATTGAAAATCATTCGACACTTGGCTACACTTTTTTGAGAAGATGTTAAAAGTAATGCGCTTCCTTATTAATATGTTAATGGCAAAATAATGAAGACATCAGACATACGTCAGCACGAAACTAACAGAATATTACTTCCTGATTTTATCAAGTTACTTTTAATTTAAATTAATATTAATTTATATTTGCCTGAGTTCCGTCTTTTTATTTCAAACCAAGGTACTCTTCTTCACTAACAAATAATACGGAAGTCTCAGCTTTTTGTAATGGAATTATAATATTTTAATAGTCCTAGTGTTGAGCGTTTATGAGGAACAAGGAACTTCACACTCTATCATCCAGTGTAATGATTATTTCCCGAACGACCTACTAGGGTTTTTTAATTCCTTAAAAATTTGCGACACACATTTAATTTATCTCAGTAACTTGATGCACAAAATTTGTTTTTTACAATATGTTTATTTCATGCCTCTACATATTTCGAGCACATGTGCTCATCACCAGGATCTCAAAATTGCATTACACAGCCTCTGGTATCATCACACTGAAACAAGTGAGTGGTCTAAAATTTCTAAAATACAATTCTATAAATATGAACAAATAGTAGTAAAATTTACTACTATTTGCTTATGTATTTATAGAATTGTATTTTAGAAATTTTAGACCACTCACTTGTTTCAGTGTGATGATACCAGAGGCTGTGTAATGCAATTTTGAGATCCTGATGATAAACACAAGTGCTCGAAACATGTAGAGGCATGAAATAAACTTATTGTAAAACAAAACTTTTGTGCATCAAGTTGGTTAATTACTGAGATAAATATACTGAGATGCACGGTCAGCAAAACGGCACATTTAATGTTTTCCTTACGCCCCATTTTGCTCCCTTTACTGGATTTGTGTACGTAAAAGCTTCTGTTTCGCCGTACTTACGACAGCGATATTGCATCAATTTAAAAAGGCGTGGTATATTTTGTAATGGATTCGATACTCCGCCCCACAACGCCAAATTACTGTAACTTTAAGACAATAAAAACTTCCGGTGTCCTACAGTTATCTGCAGCTAGACACGTCTATGTGAGTAAGACAAAGTAAAGAACTCAATAACAACAACAAAGCAAGAGTTTCAATACATAATAAACAATCCACGAACATTAAAAACAATATTTTTCTACAGAAATAAAGCATCATTCTTTCAAAACCTTACTTTTGGATCCTAAATATTTACTCTGAGAGATACATGTACAATTCATATTTGAGTGTAACTGCTTCATAATCTCAAAGATAAATTAATTGTCTTTTCACTTAAATGTGCAATATGTAATTGGAGGTATATAGCAAAGATAATAACATGAAAATGTAGGAGTGGATATCTGTGGGTGTGCAATGAAAGATCACACTGTGAAAAGGGAAGTGCTTTTGTTGCGTGCTCACTAATGAGTACACGGAGTGGGAAGCATCAACTAATGATGTGATGTTATGTCAAGATGCGCGAACTTTATGATGACCGTTTTACTGTGACTCCCCACACCCCCACCCTCCTCTTCATGACTACAAAAGCCTGGGTTTCGAAAAGGATATATATGTATATATATAAACAATACAACAAAAATTGTAACATTTCACAGAACGGAATTTCACTCATTGTCAATACTTTTTCGGTGTAACTTGGTGAAGGAATAAATAACTTAAAAGTAATACAGGGTCCGCCAGCGAATCGGGCGATTTGACAATGGCATTTTTTATATTTTTAGCTTGCGCGGGGAACGGGAATGATGCTGCCAGGTGGCGTGGCCGTGAATAGCGTTCAGTTTGAAATGGAGTCGTGGACTGGTGCACAGAGTGCTTTCGCAGTAAAATCATTTTATAAGAACCACGATAGCTACGTTGCCGCCCAACGTGAATTTCATAAGAAATTCGGGATTCATCGAAACAGTAAAGTGCCGTCAGCTCATGCCATAAAGACGTGGGTAAACAACTTTGAAGAGACCGGCTCAACTGTTAAGAAGAAAGGCGGTAGTGATAAAAAAGTTCGCACCCCACAGAACATTGAAGCTGTGAGAGCATCATTCGAACAAAGTCCTCGCCGGTCGGCTGTGCATCATTCCAAGAAACTGGGACAGTCAGAAAGCAGTGTCAGACGTATTTTACACTTGGATTTGCACTGCGGATACAGGAAGAGATTTCAAGAACCCCGATCAACGTGTTACGTAGGGCCATGCTTAGTGTTCACGATCGGCTTGCTGAGTGTGAGCAGCGTAATGGAGTGCATCTTGAGGATGTAAGGAGTGTAATGATGTTTTTTTTTGTTCTGTGTTATGTTTCAAGACCACTGATTCACTTATTTCTACAAATGCTACAGTATGTACTTCCTTAAAAATGTAGCTGTATCATGATATACAATACTTTTAATTTTTTAACACTTAAAAATAGCCCGATTCGCTGGCGGACACTGTATATCAATAATATCCATAAAAAGTGTCCCGAGAACGTGGCATATATGTGTCAATAATTGTCAAACAAGATGCAACAATATACAGTTTATTTATATCTGCAAAAAGCTCTACATGTTTCGGGTGGTATCTCCACCCATCATCAGGAGCTCATATCACTCTATCTACAGTATCTGGAATTAGTAAAACCGTGACGTGAAGGTGACTGGACAGGAACTGCAGTTCCCATCCTGTCACCTTCACGACAGGTTGCTGTCACGGTTTTACTAATGCCAGATGCTGTAGATACAGTGACATAAGCCCCTGATGTTAGGTGGAAATACCACCCGAAACATGTAGTGCGGTTTGCAGATATAAATAAACTGTATATAGTTGCATCTTGTTGGACAATTATTGGCATATATTTCACGATGCACGGACCCTTGAATATAAAAAAGTGGCGTATATTTTGTATTGTAAAACAAATTCCAACATCTTCCTGATTGGGCAGTCATCGAGTATCAGTCCTGCTCAGTTTGCTCACGTTGTAGCTAAACGCAACTCCCTTTCCCCTTCGATATGTTTAAATCGGATGATGCAATTTCCGTAAAGGTGATGAAGTCTGCTCCTGCCATAACAAATCACATGTTCATGCAATTCTAATGTAATACCATTTGCAATTTAGTACGTCCATTTACATAAACAACATGGGCAGGTTTACAAGCTATCTAGTAATAACTGCCTGACTTACAGAACGTCCACGCATTCTGTGTGTTTTCAGTATCGTTAGATGGAATACACAATATCTATACATGAGAATTAGAAGTGCGTAAGCACACGGACTGCCGAAAATGGAACACGAAAGGTATTTCAAATCACAGACAAATAGAAGTGACTGAAACTTAACTGAGTAAAATGGAAAGAGATAAGCATTCTGATGTTGGCTCGAACCTAGGACCTTCTCGACATGTTGTAGCACAACATTCTCACAAGACTTCATTTTTAAAGTCAGGTATGTCCTGCCCGATTATAAGTCATATTTTCTTTATTGCTTCACAGATGAAATATGCAGTGTGTGATGAGAAATGTACATTAAACCCTCCGCTTTGTGCTGGGGTTAGGTTTCAAGGTCCACCGCGAAAAGCGATAATCCGCAAATAGTTTACAGAGTGGGTTAAAAGTAGGTATACACTATACAGTATATAGTATAGCATACTCTGTGTACCTACTTTTGGCCCACTCTGTGTAATCCCCCCCAAAAAACAATATGTCAGTATTTTTAGTGTTTTTATCTTCGCAGGCACATAATAGTGGGAACTGCTTCTTAGTTTTCCTTTCACCTCTTTGAAAATCATGCGGTGTGGCTCGAAGAACTATCCGACCTATTGACAAATTTTGATGCTTGTATCCACTGAAGCTCCTAGAGATGTATTTTATTCTAAATGCGACCTCGCGAATTTGCGAACCCGCGACGTACGAAACCGACAAAAGCGAAGAATGAGTATGTGCGTATTTGGTCGGAAAATCCGATGGGCAAAACGCTTACGAGAATAAGGCCTAGAAGAAAGATTGATATTAAGTTAAATCTTAAAGAAGTTAAGATCTGAGGGCGAGTTGCTCAAGGCTGGGAATAGCAGCATGTTCACGCCATTTCCAGGGGTCCCTGGGAATTTATCCAGCAATTTCTACAATATTAGCTTCTGAAAGAAGGGTGAGATTCGTGAACTTAGTGCTTCTTATTAGGCTCGATCACCACAATTTCTTCTTTACATTCAGAGCCAGCCCAGAAATTTAGAAACCACAAATATTTTTGCTGTCAGAATATCTAAGCGATCCGTACGGATTTTTGTGCACCTGATAATCATCACTCACTCGCCGAACTTTTCACTTTCAATGTTAAATGAAAAATAGATGTATCATCGATCATTCTCCATCGTACACGCGATTGAAAACGGGAGACGTAAATATTCCTCATTCAAATCTTTCTCTGCCTAAAATATGAAGTTCTGAGACATAGTTGACGGTGAGCTGACAGGTACAAAAGACATTCTTTGAAAATTGCTAGAAGCCAAGACGGAATCTGTAGAAATCATGACGTCTTCACTCCAGAGAACTTTCGAGACTCGATTCAGATATAACACTTATGACAAAAATTTCTTTCTTTCTTTTTTAGTCCGACCTATGAAATTAAATTCCAGAGGGTTATTTTTGAACCTGATCACACTCAGACACAACACACTCGGTAAGAATCCTCCGGAAAAGGGATCGGCACGTCGCAGGCGCCTGTTCCTGACAACACATACCACTTGTAGCCCCCTGCAGAATTCGAACACACAATCCCAGCAAGCGAGAAGCGGCAGACTCACGCTTTAGAACGCGCGGCCACTGGGACCGACCTAAAATGTCTCGCTGACGCAAAAAACCAGGATTTTTTTTATTGAATATGTATATATGATTGTGTCTTCCAACTGTAGATGTTAATGTTCCGAGTACCGAAGGCTATTCGAAATGAATGCACATACATTACAGGTTACTGTTCGTGATAACACACATGACCATTAGTTTTATTTAATGAAGGCATTACAAAAACCTCCTTTTCTGTTCTTACTGAAAACAGAACACAGTTCGCAGCAATACAAAGAACACTGTATCTTTCCCCTCCACTTCCCTGTTCATTCATTAAATATGCAATTTGATACCAATCTTCTTTAATGAAGATGTTCGGAATTATCATTATGCATCTGTAATATTACTCTAATCACTGGAATTCTGAATATTCTGTATAAAGTTATGTTATCATGTCTGAATAAACTCCAGTTTGTATATAATCATCTGGTGTACAATACGAAAATGAAAGTGGGCGTTCACAGATGTTTCAGCCACATGACCTTGTGGGAACTTTCCTCAAGAAAACTTTATTTTCTGTAAGTAAACGACTCGGTGGAGCACAATCCTTCTTAAGAAGACAAAAGGTCCAGATATGTTCAAGAAATTCCCTGTATTGTATAGAACCAAATATTTCAGATGAAACAATTCCACAGCTTTGCACACTATTTTTGAAGGATAACTCCCACGTGCGCCTAGATATTCCACGTGGTCTTTCTCCTTCGGTTTGTTCGACAAAACCCTATACGAACTAGTCTACTGTCCCACTTATGCTACACGCCCGCCCATGATGTGTGGATTGATCTAGTCGCCTGAAAAATATCGATAAGAAACAAAAATCATGACGATCCCCATTAATCTTATGCACTTTCCCCAGACCTCTTACTTACACGACGCAGTGCCCTATACTTATTGTTATAAATAATCTTTCTCATCTATCAGCTTATCTATGTACGAAAATATTCAACTGTATTTTTTCTGTTCTTTTCTATTCTGTCATTTAGCTATTCTGTGTTACCACCTACGGTTGTGTCCCAACATTCTCCTACTCAGTGTCCCTCCCTTCCTCTTTCTTCTACCACCACATTTCAGAATACGACACATCTCTTGCGGCATCACGCAATGCTGCTGCCTCCATACCTCTAAATGCCTCCACGCCTCCACCATCCAATACATTCCTTTAATCACTGAAGCAACAATAAGAATTGAGATAAAGACGTAATAGGGTAATATATATTAAGATAAAACAACATTTTAAGATTTCAATAAAGCAATTTAAAGCAGGTACTGGCAAAAAGCCATTTCCTTCCACAATTCAAGGCAATGTGATATTTGTCTTATGGAGTGTCTAGTAGTTATATGTGAAAATATACGAGACATTTTACATGGCAGTAAAGAATCAGGTTGTGATTCCAGCTTGTGATGTCGTGTAATTTGGTGGGCGGTTAGCGACGTTACGGAGAAACTTGTTGCTTCTGTCTTCGAGAGATCGTAACAACAAAATACAGGTTGTGATAAATTAGAAGAATGCAATTAATTGTAGAAGTATGGAAGGACAATAGACAAGAGGGTGCAGTAATTAAAGGGAAGGGACAGTGAAGAAGAGTTAAGACGTATCAATAGTCACGACTGTGACGCTAACAATAGAGGCGATTTGCCTTATGACAATGAGGAGTCGTGCATAAGCTTGTGTTTTCGGTACGTTCATGTGCCGTATTTTCCTTGATTCGCTCCAGACGTAATACACAATATACTGCCTGACTGACTGACTGACTCACTAACTAGCTAGCTAGCTAACTAACTAACTAAGACTAACTCCATTGAGCAGAGTCCTTCCTGAGAAACTAATAAGTCCTAAGATAGTCAAGAAATTCTCCGCATTTTCTGGAACCTGAAGGTTTACTACGGCATTCGCAAGCGTCAGCCACGTGCCAAATTCGAAGCCAGAGCAATCCAGTCCGGGCCTCTTCATTCCACTTCTTGAAGATTCATTTTAATATTATCCTCCAGTCTACGCCTAGGTTTTGCAAGCGATTTACTATTCTTAGATCCCTCCACCAATAACCATGTACGCTCCTTCTCTGTCTCCCATAGGTGCCACATGCCACACCCCCCCCCCCCCCCCCCCCCCCCCCCCCCAATTTTAAAATTTTTTTTTTATATTTTTTTTTTTTTTCTTTTATAACCATAAACACAAAATAAAATATATTTTTTCTTCACATAACAACAAACAAAAA
>Ga0123357_10003145_pt1 | contig 18768 bp, 11 predicted proteins | sample TergutEmb28metaG_FD_89873 | JGI IMG/M metagenome (GOLD analysis project Ga0123357, IMG submission 89873) | Embiratermes neotenicus P4 segment gut microbial communities from Petit-Saut dam, French Guiana - Emb289 P4 | ecosystem: Host-associated > Arthropoda: Insects > Digestive system > Gut ...
ATTTATATTTATTTAATTTTTATTAATTTTTACTCAATGCTTTACACAACCGACGCCATTATACTTCATTCAATAAAATATAGCGATAACTCGCTGATTGTAACTATGCTTACACGCAGATTCGGTAGAATGGCATTTATTTTTCATAAAGGAAAATCTCCTAAAAGCAATAACCGTTCCGCCTTGTTGCAACCGCTTAATTTAGTGGAAATTACTGCATACAATAATCCTAAAAAAAATATTCAAAATTTAAAAGAAATAAGGATTAAAACTTTCTATAATAATATTTATCAAAATGCAGAAAAAATCGCAATTGCACTTTTTATATCCGAAATTGTGAATAAATCGCTGCAACAAACTGAAAAAGATGAACATTTGTTTGATTTTATTGAAAATTCCTTAATTTTTTTAGATAAAACAGATGAAAAAATTGCAAATTATCATTTACTTTTTTTAATGAAAATGACAAAGTTTTTCGGTTTTGAGCCATCTGCCAACTATATGAATTACAATTATTTTGACCTTATTAGCGGTGAATTTTCACCCCAAAAACCGCAACATGAACATTTTTTGGAAGGTGAAGCCGTTTCAAAATTTAATTCATTGATTGACAAACATTTTGAGCAAATGACCGAACTTTTGTTTACGCGTCAAAGCCGCTTTGCAACACTTGAAAATATCCTTAACTTTTATCGGATTCACATTCCCAATTTTCCACAAATAACATCACTTGAAGTGTTAAAATCCATTTTTGATTAATACATTTCTACATTTATCCCGTCTGTCCCTAAGGTTACTACACCACCCTTGTTGCTTTTTTTGCCGAAAACATTAACAAACGGAATACAGAATTGAAAACCGACACTATTGTATTTTACTCGGTCAAAGGCGACAAAAACACCCAAATTCACCATCGACGAAAACCCGATACTATAGCCAAATTCGGAATAAAAAGGTTTCGCTGCCGTGTGCAAAAGTTTTGCGTGCAGCCCTTCGTTAAACATTTTTCCCTGCAAAAACGGAAGCCGTTTTAACAAAATATAATCCGAATTATAATTTATAAATGCTTGTAGATACCAATTATTTGTAGAAAAAGTGTAAAAAGGCAAAAGAGCATAAGAATTTTGAATATTTTTTGTGGCTATCCACAAGCCGCCTCCGCTTTCAAAATGTTTATAATCAATATAATTGAAATCATTGTTGTTCAAAAACTTACCAAAAATAATATTATAATTTATTTGAGAAAAAATACTTGTTCGGATATTTTGGTTTATACCAACTTCAATTCTGTTAAATTGCGAGGCGGTTTGCTTCGAGGCAAAATTACTGTTGCCGAACGAAATTCCGCTTTCAAAATCAAGCGAAAAAGTCGGGAAGCGAGAACGCACATAACGTTTGCCTCCATTTTCTATAATATAGTAATATTCAGGCGTATAAGTGAGTTTGATTTCATATTTTGCCAAATCGGAAAATTTCGGAAAAAGTTCTCCTGCAAAATCAGGCACATTTGGAGTCCATCGTTCTTTTTTCCCGAAAAGATGATATTTTGTGCTGATGTTCAATTCATTACGGCGGGCAAATTCTTCTTGAACCTGAAGCCGCAAACCGTTTGCAATATCTAAAGCATTGGAAAAAGTAATAAATTTTTCATCAAAAAGTTTTGCATAATTTTGCCCATAAAATAAAGTATATGCGGTGTTTAGCAAGTTCCCCATTCCTGCCTCGCGGCTGTAATCTTCTGTTTTTCTGCCGAAATTCAAATTGGCATTTCCCCGCAAAGTTTTGGGAAAATAATTAATATTTGTATTAATATTCCAAACAAAATCTCTTCTGGCAGTCATATAAAATACTGATGGATTTATAGTTAAGTGATGTGATTTTTTGTTTTTGAAATCAAAACCGAAACTTTGTCCAAGTCGGAATCCATCTGTAAAATTGTAGCCGTCCCATGTACCGAGCAGCCCCGAATAATTAAAATAAAACAACGAAGAATCGTTTCCAATACGCCCGCCGAAAATCAAATCCGACATCGAAAATTTCGGATTGCGTTCGGCTCTATCAACCGAATCAAGATATTGTTCAAGAGTATCGCGGCGAACGTAACTTTGTTGTTCCTCGTCTGTCAAAACTATTTTACGAACACCATTCCAATATGCAGAATCTCTTTTTGTTGCAAGCGAATCAACACTTTTTTTTATATAATCTTCTTCCTTTATTTCCAAAGATTTTTTCTTGGCTTTTTCTTTAATTTTAACAGGTATAACATTCGATTTTTCAACTGCTATCAAAGAGTCATTTAATTTTATATCAGTAAATTGCATCGAAGAAAGAAGATTTGCCTCAAATTTAACTCCTAAAATATTTGCATCAATTTCTGTAAGAGCATCAGTAACGAGATAAATGTCATTGCTAACTTCGTGATAGTTAAGATGATATGTAAAATTTATTCCCATTGCAGAAATTGAAATATCGGCATTGCGCACGTTCCATTGGTCTTCTGCGATGTAAAGCGTACCTGAAAGCAGTTGTGGGTCTTGTAAACGCGGAATTATAGTAATTTTATTAATTGTTTGATTATTAACTATTTCAAATCCTTCATAACGAAAACGGTAATAATTAAAAGCGTTTTTATTAAGCGGCGAAATGGCAGACAAAAAATATGGATTGTAAAGTGAAAACATTGTTGAAATAAACGAATTTGTCGGGTCGTCCATCATTGGAAAAGAACTCGAAAACGCTTTTATATTTTGTTCGTAAGTTTCAGGTGCAGTAAATTTTATCTCGCTATACGATTCAAGTAGAAAAATTTTGTTGCGAAATTGTTCCATCTCTTTTTTGTCGCTTTCCGACATCATTCCTGTAAAAAGTTTCGGAATGGAAGTCATTTTGCCTGAACCCTTTGAATATGCATTATAAGTTGATGATTTTACAACATTTTGATAGAATGGCGCTTTCGCAATCGCTTTGCGCATGATAGAATATGCCGGGTCTTCGCCGGCAGTTGCAACGACTTCGCTCAATTGTATATAATTGACTATTAGAATAATATCTTTTTGATAATCATTATCGGGCATAATTATTTTTTCCTGTTTTTTTTCAAAACCTACACAAGAAATTTCAAGATTGTATGTTCCCACATTCAAAGCAATAGAAAATTCTCCTGCTTCATTGGTAATCAACCCCTGACGAGTTTCTTTTACAAAAATTGATGCGCTTGCAACCGAATTGCCATCACTATCAACAACTCGCCCGCTAAAATTGTGAGCAAAAAGATTTAAACTTAATAAAATATTTAAAATCAATAATATCTGTTTCATTTGTAAGAAATATTGGTATTAGTTTGCAAAGATAAGATTAAAATTTGGTTATATCCAAGTGCGTAAGGTAAAAATCAAGACCACCTCCGTCACGCTTTCCCCTGTACTCTAAATAAATAAACATTGCAAATGTTTGATTATAGGTGCAGAAATAATCATTTTTAATTAAAAACAGTTATTTCAGAGTTAAAATTAACAAATAACCACTTTTTTATTTGTTTCCCTAAAATTCTGTTAATCTGTTTTCTATTTTAGTTAAATTAAAAAAAATATTTGGCGAAAATTTGACCTTAGGTACGCCTTTTGATAATTTTGCAGTCGAAAATTTTTAATTTAATAAAAAAATATGAAAAGGAAAAATTTAATGAAATTTTTGGGCTTGTTATTAGCCGTAGTAGTTGTGAGTGCTGCCACAACATTTACAGTCAATAGTTTAACAAACAAAAATTTGACAGGACAATCGAATGGTAAGTCGCCATTTTCGTTTGCCGATTTTCAATCGGTACGCAGCGGATTAGAAACAGACTTTACTCTTGCTGCCGAGCATACGGTGCATGCAGTAGTTCACGTAAAAGTTAGGGTGCAAGGACGTGGTGGAATGCAGGGTTTTGGCGGAATGGACGATTTTTTTGACCAGTTCTTTTTTGGTCCCTTTGGCGGCGGCGGACGTCCCCAACAGCAACGCGAAATGCCGATGCAGGAAGGTAGCGGTTCAGGGGTAATAATTTCGCCGGACGGTTATATTGTAACAAATAATCACGTCATTGAAAATGCAAAAGAAATTGAGGTTACACTCAACGACAAACGTACTTTTAAAGCCAAACTCGTGGGTACAGACCCTACAACCGATATTGCGCTGATAAGAATTGACGCAAAAGATTTACCTACAATTCCTTTCGGCAATTCTGATGCGCTCAAAGTAGGTGAATGGGTTTTGGCTGTCGGAAATCCTTTTAATTTAACATCAACCGTAACAGCGGGCATTGTTAGCGCAAAAGCACGAAATATTGACATTTTAAAATCTCAAATGAAAATTGAATCGTTTATTCAAACAGACGCAGCGATAAATCCGGGTAACAGTGGAGGTGCTTTGGTAAATACCGACGGTCAGTTAGTTGGAATAAATACTGCAATTGCCTCACAAACAGGAAGTTATAACGGTTACGGCTTTGCTGTTCCTTCAAGTATAGTGCAAAAAGTTGTTACTGACATTAAGGAACACGGAACGGTTCAACGCGCGGTATTGGGAGTTTCAATGGGTGATATTACCGATCAACTTGCAAAAGATAAAAATTTGAAAACGATGGAAGGAGCGTATGTCAGCGAAATTGCTAAAGGCAGTGCCGCTGAGAAAGCAGGAATAGAAGCCGGTGATGTAATCACAGCGATTGACAACACAAAAATCACTTCTGCGACAGAATTACAGGAGCAAGTTGGACGTCATCGTCCGGGTGATAAGATTAATGTTACTATTTTGCGTGGCGACAAAACGCTGACAAAAACTGCCGAACTGAAAAATATTCAGGGTAATACCGATATTATTGCCAAAATAAACGGCAGCGAACTCTTTGGAGCAACTTTTATTGAGGTTGATTCACAAATTGCTAAATCACTCAATATTGACGGAGGATTGCAGGTTAAATCGGTTGACAAAGGCGCCTTTGCATCTGCCGGAGTAAAAGAAGGATATATTGTTCTCAAAGTAAATAATCAACTGATTGGAAACGAAGATGATTTACAAGATGCAGTCAATCAGGTTATTAACAGCAACGACCGCGACAAAGTACTTTTTCTCGCCGGTGTTTATCCCAACGGACGTGTAACATATTATGCCGTTGATTTAAGCAAATAAATAATTAGAAAATTTGACTTTTTCAATATATTTTTAAGTCAAACATAAAAATTACCATTATAAATAAAAAATAATATGCAAATTAAGAGGCATTCCACAAAAGGATGGCCTCTTTTTTTGATATTTTTTCCAGGAATTGTTTATTACATTTTCACAAAAATCATTCATGTTTATAATTAAACTATTGATAATAAGGTATTTATATTAATAAAATTATTAATTATATAATAATGTTTTTATTTTATCAGATTAAAAAAAATATTCATATTAGAAAAGTATTTTTATCTTTGCAAAATATTTTTTTACTGTTATGATAACAACTGATTTTCATTTTGAAGGACAAACTGCCGTTTATCGCGGCAAAGTGCGCGACGTTTATACTATTAAAAACGATTTGCTGGTAATGGTTGCAACCGACCGAATATCTGCCTTTGATGTGGTTTTACCGCAATCGATACCTTACAAAGGGCAGATTCTTAATCAAATTGCTGCGAAATTCCTCGATGCCACTGCCGATATTGTGCCGAATTGGAAACTGTCAATACCCGACCCAATGGTAACTGTAGGGTTGAGATGTGATTCTTTTCCTGTGGAAATGATTGTGCGAGGCTATCTCTGCGGTACCGCTTGGCGGACTTACAAAAGTGGAGTGCGCCATATTTGCGGAGTGAAAATTCCTGATTCGATGCGTGAAAATCAAAAATTTCAAACACCTATCATTACCCCAACAACAAAAGCAGAGCAAGGGCAGCACGACCAGGATATTTCCAAAGAAGAAATAATAATACAAGGACTTGTTTCTGCGGACGATTATGCACTTTTGGAAAAATATTCACTTGCACTGTTTGAGCGCGGGACAAAAATTGCCGAAAGCCGCGGATTAATCCTCGTTGATACAAAATATGAATTTGGAAAACGCGACGGAAAAATATATCTAATTGACGAGATTCACACTCCCGACAGTTCGCGCTACTTTTATAAAGACGGCTATGCCGAACGCCTTGAAAAAGACGAGCCGCAACGACAACTCTCAAAAGAATTTGTACGTCAATGGTTAATGGAAAGCGGGTTTCAAGGTGGAGCAGGGCAGATAATCCCTGAAATGACCGATGAAATAGTGCAAAATATCAGCGAACGGTATATTGAACTTTATGAAAATATTACAGGTGAAAAATTTGTAAAAGAAAACATTGAAAACCTGTCGGAGCGCATAGAAACAAATGTGAAAGATTTTTTAAAGATATATTTACATCAAAAAAGATAGAAAAAACTGATTTCTGCCAATAAAACGACTTACAGTAACAGGGGAGATATACAAATATAAACCTGATTAATAAAAAACAGTCGGAAATGAAATGAATGAAAATCTTTTTAAATATATTGAGCAGCATTCCGAGATAGAGCCGCTGTATTTGCAGCAAATTAGCCGTACAACACATGTACGGTTGCTTAATGCTCGAATGATTGCAGGGACAACGCTCGGACGGATACTTAAAATGCTTTGCCAAATGATAAATCCAAAAAACGTTCTCGAAATCGGAACTTTTGTTGGTTATTCAGCCCTTTGTATGGCAGAGGGAACTAAAAGCGATACAATAATTCACACTATTGAAATTGACGATGAATTGGAAGATATTATTCTCGAAAATTTTTTAAAAGCGCCATTTGACACAAAAAATATTTTTCTGCATATTGGAGATGCCTTGCAAGTGATTGATAATTTGAAAGATACCATTTTTGATTTGGTTTTTATTGACGGCGACAAACGGCAATATTTACAATATTATCAAAAGATTTTACCGCTTGTACGTTCCGGCGGATTTATTTTTGCAGATAATATATTTTGGAACGGGAAAATTTTTGAAAAAATAAAATCAAATGATTTTCAAACGCAGGCAATAGTCCAATTCAACGATTTTATCGCCAATGACACCAGAATTGAAAAAAATATTTTGCCCGTGCGCGACGGACTGACAATAATTCGGAAAAAATGATTTTCCCGGTAATTTTTACTTTAATTCTCCAATTCTAAGTCGTATTCCGGCATAAAGGCGGGTTCCCATAAGTGGTCCCCAGATAAGCGAGGAGTCAAAATCTCTACCAAACGGCATTTGCGGGTCTATTATTGGATTTTTTTGCCTGTAATTAAAAATATTTTCCGCTCCTAAATAAACATCAAAACGTTTGGAATTGTGAGTTATTTGTCCGAAAAATATTGGAAATACTTCGGAATATGACGCTTTTTCGTTGTAGCCATTCAAATTTGGGAGACGTGTCGGTCCGTTGATTTGAGTTGTAAAATCGAAAACCCAGCGGCGCAATTTTGTTGCATAAGATAGATTTACCAGCCCGCGAAAACGCGATGAGAGCGGCTTTTCCATCTGAAATAATTTTCCGTCAATATCGGTATAAGTTATTTGTGTGTTGTTGTATCGAAATGCGGTGTAAATATCAAATCGGCGAAATGGCGTAAGTGTAATATCCACCTGAAAAACATCGGCAAAAGAACGTCCATTCAAATTATAAAAAAATACATTGTTGCGATTGCGCTCAATATCGACAACCGCCTGATTTTGAAATTCCGTATGAAAAAAATCAATCCCGACAGACATAATTTCTTCTTTCCAAACCGGAATTGAAAATTGCATATTCGCCCCATAATTCCACGCACTTTCAATATTAATATTTTTGATATTGCTAATGTCAATATTGCGCGACGAGGCGAGAAACCCGATATTTTCGGAAATCAAATTCGGAGAACGAAAGCCCCGCCCAATGGAGGCACGCGCCAGAATATACTCATTGAAAGTATATTTTAAATTTAAACGAGGACTAACAAGTATTTTTTTGAAAAAACTGTTGTAGTCGGCTCGAATTCCTGCAACAATTATCAGTGGTTTGAAAGGAGATACTGTATATTCGCCAAACAATCCTGATACTGTTTCATCACGGTTGATTTCCGTTTTCGGAGTTTGATTGAACTCAAGCGAATCCAAATAGTTTGTGCAATAATAATCGGCGCTAAAACTTCCTCCTACAGAAATTCTATGGTCGTGATTATCACCGATTTGCTGATTGTATATAATATTCAAATACAACGAATTTTGCGTCCCGTCAAAGGTCTTTTTTCCAACCTGAGCAAGTTGCTCATAATGCGTAATATTGCTAATAATTCCAATTGAACTGCCTTCTTTTTTAGTAAAAGGAATACCTGTTTTATTTTCTATAGTAAAATTTCTATTTGTAAAATTTGTTGAAAATAAATTATTTGCAATGCCTGTCATTTGTCCGCCGTTGCGTTTTTCTTCAAGAAACTTAATACCCGACTGGCTATGAATACCGCTTTCTGAAGTGTAACTCCATCTGTTATAAAGGTTTATAAGTCGATTTTTGGGTGTATCCATAAAGCCGTCAGAGTTATAATCGTGTTCCTGCGTTTCAGCCGAAAAGTGTGCAAGCAGCCCAACATCCCACAATTTATTGAGTTTTATTGCAGATGTTACATTTGCCTCGTAGCGTCCCTCTATATCGCCATAGAGATTGATAAAAAGCGGTTGAGCGGTTTCGGGTTTTAACATTTCAAGATTTATTTGCCCTGTAATATTCTCATAACCATTAACAACCGAAGATGCGCCTTTTAAAATCTGTATTGACTCAAGCCATGTCCCCGGTAAATAATTCCATCCGAAAGTTGATGCAAGTCCGCGCATTGTCGGAATATTTTCAGCCAGCATTTGACTGTACAAGCCCGACAAGCCCAAAAGTTGAACCTGCTTTGCTCCTGTAACTGCGTCTGTAAAACCCACAGAAATACTCGCGCTGTTTTCAAAACTCTCGGAAAGATTGCAGCATGCCAATTTTACTAATCCTGTTTTAGTAATTACTTCCGTCTTAAAAGTAGCATTGCGCGGACTTATTGTGCCTTTGCGCACTCCGACAACAGATGTTTCTTCTAAAGTAATTGACTGTTCCATCATCAGGTGCGTTATCTCTTGAGCATTTCCTGAAAGCAAGACAGTATCGGATACATATCCTGTAAGTGAAAATACAAGTTGCAGCGGCTCGTTTGCTTTGCGGAAAAGTGAAAAACTGCCGTCTGACTGGCTATGAACTCCGTTTGTAGTATTCGGAAGATAGACAGACACTCCTTCGAGAGCGGTTTGATGTCCATTTTCTTGGGAATAAACATGTCCGCTAATTTGTTGAGCGAGAACTGTTGCAAGAGGCAAAATAAATACAACGCAGGAAAAAAATATTTTTTTATACATAAAATCTTTAATTAGTTTAATAAATTTATTGCTATAATAATTAATTTTCGACTGCAAAGATACTGTATTATTGCGTGCAACAAAGTTGCAAAAAAATAACTTTTAAAAAAGAAATATACGCTGTTATTTTTATTTTCCGGTCAGTACAACGATTTTGCTTGTACTTTTTTACAATGTATGGACGCTGCATGATGCAGCATCCATACCGTAAATTATTTTTTTTTTGTAATGCAGGCACTACAAAAAACGAAGAATATCCTTAAAAAGCCCGAATTGCACGTACATTAAGAGTGTTTTCCTTATTCCAAAAATCCTGAGAGTCATAGTTTTCGTTATCATATAAGGACTGCGCCCACGCATTGTTGGAACTGTATTCCGACGAACTCCAATAATATCCGAAAAATCCACCTATCAACTTCCTGTTTTGATAAAGCATATTCAACTCCTCTTTACTCGGTAAAAACCAGTCGTTGTAGCCATTCAAAACCAAATCATCGCACAACTTGGCTGCATAAACGTTATTTCCCTGAATTTGTACTATTTTCGTTGTATTGCTTTGTCCTGTTCCTATTGCTGTACCTGTAGCCCCTGTTGTAATGTAACTGCCATTATACCACTGAATACCATCACTTTGGTCTTCAGGCGCTGCAATAAAACCATGTTGATTATCCAAATAAGCAATTATTCCTCCCTGATAATACATTCCTACTGATAATTGTGTTTCTGTCTTAAAACGTATGGCATCCAAATTGGCTTGGTAGCCATTGCCAAATTCCCATTTGAATGTATGCAATCCTGTTTCAAGATAAAAACCATGTTTAACCCAACTATTGGTTAAAACGCATACTTTCCTTTTAACCCCATCAATGTAAAAATCAACCTTTCCATCTCCTTTTAAATAAAATTCAACAAAGTTAATGTTGGAATTGCATGTTTTATTAGTTACCACAGCAGTATTATCTGTTGTTGTTGTCAATGAATAGATATCATCGGCTCCAATTGTATTATCAATAACCCATGTCGTAGTTTGCCATGTATTCGGAATCTTACCGTCCGAAAAGGTAACAAAATCAGGACTTTCCGTGCCGGTCGGATTGTCAGGATTATTCGAATCATTTTTTCCGCACCCTGAAAACAGTGCTACTGTTGCGAGGCAGATTGTCGCTGCAACCACATTCTTCATAAGAAATTTTCCTTTCTTCATTTTTGATAATTTTTTTAATTATTATTTAGTTTTATAAAATGTAAATTAAGTACAGCGCAAAGATAAAACATATTTTTGAAATAATACCAAACAGGGCAAATTTTTATTAATATTTGTAAATTATCTTTACAATTTTAAGGTTAAAAATCTGTATTTTAAATGATAATACGTTTTTTTCAATGTTGCTAAAATATTACGATTATTTTTTCATCTGTTCGATAAAACAATCTTCGATGCCGGGAGTAATTTTTTGAATATAAATGTTTTGCGGTAAATTTTGCGGCAAAATATTATCTTTAAAAACCGTATGCAAGGTATCGCCAAACATGTAGCAGGACTCAACATCGTTTCGTTGGCGCAAATTTTCCAAAAGAGAATAATTATCGGCAGACCGAATTTCAAAAACGGCGTTAATGTTTTTACTTATAATGTTTTGCGGTGTATCAACCGAAAGGATTTTTCCGTTCTGAATAAGAGCAATTCTTTGGCACAAAATCGCCTCGTCCATATACGGAGTGCTAACCATGATTGTAATGTTCATGGCTTTAAGTTTTTCTAAAATAGCCCAAAATTCTTTGCGGCTAACAGGGTCTACTCCTGTTGTCGGTTCGTCGAGCAGAAGCACTTCGGGTTTATGTATCAAAGCGCAGCAGAGTGCAAGTTTCTGTTTCATTCCGCCGGAAAGTTTGCCGGCACGCCGAGTTTTAAACGGCTCTATTTGTACATAAATATCGTGTATAATATCATAATTTTCCTCAATAGTAGTTCCAAAAATATCCGCAAAAAACTTCAAATTTTCTTCTATGCTTAAATCTTGATACAGCGAAAAACGCCCCGGCATATATCCAATGCAGCGACGAATTTTTTTCCATTGAGTTGAAACGTCAAAACCACAAACAGTTGCCTGCCCGCTGTTTTGTTCTATTAGTGTGGCTAAAATGCGGAAAAGCGATGTTTTGCCGGCTCCGTCAGGTCCGATTAGTCCAAAAAGTTCGCCTTTTTCAATATCAAAAGAAACATTATCAAGAGCAGTAATTGTGTCCGACTTTTGAGTATATGTTTTTGATATGTTTTTAACGGAAATCATTGATTTTGCTCAATCAGTTTTTTGCCTTTGGCAATGGCATCGTCAATTGTGCCAACGTTAAGGAATGCCATTTCGGGCATCTCGTCGAGTTCGCCGTTGAGTATCATTTTGAAACCGCGAATAGTTTCGGCAATAGACACCATCACTCCCGGAACGCCCGTAAATTGTTCTGCCATAAAAAAAGGCTGCGAGAGGAAACGTTGAATTTTCCGCGCACGATTGACAGTAATTTTGTCCTCGTCCGAAAGTTCGTCCATCCCCAAAATAGCAATAATATCCTGCAATTCTTTATTTCTTTGTAAAATTTGAACAACCTGTTGTGCGGTTTGATAATGTTCTTCGCCCACAATTTCGGGATTTAAGATACGCGAAGTTGAATCTAACGGGTCAACGGCGGGGAAAATTCCGAGTTCGGAAATTTTTCGGCTCAAAACCGTTTTTGCATCCAAATGTGAGAATGTTGTTGCCGGAGCGGGGTCAGTCAGGTCGTCTGCGGGAACATAAACCGCCTGCACAGAAGTAATAGAACCGCGTTTTGTTGAAGCAATTCGTTCCTGCATTTGTCCCATTTCTGTTGCCAAAGTAGGTTGATAACCTACTGCCGATGGCATTCGTCCGAGCAAAGCCGAAACTTCAGACCCTGCCTGAGTAAAACGGAAAATATTATCTATAAAAAATAAAATATCCTGTCCGCCGCTTTTTTCGTCTCCTTCACGGAACGATTCTGCAACCGTCAGTCCCGACAGCGCAACTGATTTACGCGCCCCCGGCGGCTCATTCATTTGCCCAAAAACAAGCGTTGCCTGCGACTTTTGCACTTCTGCCATATCAACTTTGGACAAATCCCAATCGCCTTCTTCCATTCCTTTTTTAAATTCTTCGCCGTATTTTATAACTCCGGATTCAATCATATCGCGCAACAAATCATTTCCTTCGCGGGTTCGTTCTCCAACACCTGCAAAAACTGAGAAACCTGAATGTCCTTTGGCAATATTATTTATTAATTCCATAATAATAACAGTTTTGCCAACACCTGCCCCTCCAAAAAGCCCTACTTTTCCTCCTTTGGGAAAAGGTTGCAGCAAGTCAATAACTTTAATTCCGGTAAAAAGGATTTCATCGGAAGTTGTAAGGTCTTCAAATTTTGGCGGTTCGCGGTGAATTGGATATGCGCCTTTGGTGTTTAAGGCGCTCATTCCGTCGATTGGCGAGCCGATAACGTTCATAAGCCGCCCTTTAATTTGTTCTCCAACAGGCATTGTGATTGGCGAGGCAAGCGAGCGTACTTTCAGTCCGCGCCGCAGACCGTCTGTAGAGTCCATCGCAACCGTGCGCACGGTATTTTCACCGATATGTTGTTGAACTTCAACGATTAATTCGCCACCGTTTTCTTTTTCAACAGCCAAAGCATCGTAAATTGCAGGAAGTTTATAATCATTCTCTTGACTTAACTCAAAAAATACATCGACAACAGGTCCGATTATTTGAGATACTTTTCCGTAAAATTCTGACATAAATATTATTTAATATTTTATTCTAAAAAAAATCTTAAAAAACGGCTGCAAATTTACTGAAAATTATTGAAATCTGCATTGTTCCAAATAAAAAAATAGTGTATCTTGAAATTATTTTATACTTAAACCCACACAAAAACCAATTCCTAATGATGTTTGTGTGTCGGCTTTTTTGTTAGTATAAAAAGCCTCAATATGACTAATTTTGTAAAATTGAGTATCGGAATTTTTGCACTTATCAGCATTCAACACATATACGCTCGGTGCAAGCGACAATCCCAATTTTTTGTTAATATTATAAACAAACCCTAATTTTAGACGTGAAACGGAAATATTTTGTATTTTTCTAAAATTTATCGGAAAATAATTGCTGTAAATAAGTTCGGGCTGGAAATCAAACGTGCCGCTGATTGGTGTACGATTGCCGAAACCGATACCAAATACCCATAAATTGTCGTTAATAAAATTCACGCCTGCCGAATAAAGGGTGTAGAACTTTTGCGTCCCCATTTTGAAACTTAAAGCCACATTTGCATAATCGGAATACGACAATTCAAATTCTCTGTAAGCGCCTTTTTTTACAATATTGACCAGACTCAATGAAATTCCCTTTGCTATCGTATCATTAATGCTGACAAGCCCTATCTGCAAGGCATTCGATATTTTTGTGCGATTGTATAAACCGATTTGTACTCCTTTCATTCTCCCTATCATAAGGTTTGCAGGAGCAATCTGAAGTCCTGACATTTTTTCGCTTGCAATATTAGCCAAACCTGACACTTGCAGTCCTGACATTCCTTCGCTTGCAATATTAGCCAATCCTGACACTTGCAGCCCTGACATTCTTTCGCTTGCAATATTAGTCAATCCTGACACTTGCAGCCCCGACATTCCTTCGCTTGCAATATTAATCAATCCTGACACTTGCAGCCCCGACATTCCTTCGCTTGCAATATTAGTCAATCCTGACACTTGCAGTCCAGACATTCCTTCGCTTGCAATATTAATCAATCCTGACACTTGCAGCCCCGACATTCCTTCGCTCACAATATTAGTCAAACCTGACACTTGCAGTCCAGACATTCCTTCGCTTGTAATATTAGTCAATCCTGACACTTGCAATCCCGACATTCCTTCGCTTGTAATATTAGTCAATCCTGACACTTGCAGTCCTGCCGTTCCTTCGCTCACAATACTTGCAAGACCAGATACCTGCATTCCTGCCATTTTACCGCCGACTATACTTCCCAATCCCGATATTTGAACGCCAAAAATATTTTCTTTAACCTTTGAGTACAATCCGCTAATTTCTAATCCGTTCAATGCTCCGATTTTTCCGGTAAGAAGGTTCAGGGAAAAATTGTAAGTAAAATTTTTACTTTCCTTTCCGCTTGTTCCCATCGGATAGAAGATACTAACCTGTCCGGGAACATTTTTCAATTCGTCTGTTTGTTGCGCCAATGCGCTAACCAAACAACATAAAGTTATGATCAACAAAAAACATTTTTTCCTTTTCATAAAATAAAACTTTTTATAATTATCATTTCTTTTTTACAATAAATGTAATTTATGATATAATTTATGATATAATTTATCAATAAAAATTATTTTTCCAACAAATTTTCGTACTGTCCTTTTGTTTGCAAAATATTAATTGCCTTTTGCAACGAATCATTTACTTTATCTATTATTTGATAAAATTCATTTGTTGTCCATAAATCGCCTGCTATCAATGCTTTAAGTTGGATTTTAATTATCGGTAAGGATTTTTCATATTCCGATTTATTAAATTCTATTTTCAAGTCAGATGCACGTTCAAGCAAGTTATCGAGCAAAGTTTGCGGAATTTCAAAATTATTTTTATAAGAAATAAAATCAGGATATAACTTTTTCAATTGCTCGCGGTTTTCCTGTAAATAGGTTAAATACAAACGATTAACTACTCCTCGTCCCACTAATATGCGGTAAAATTGTGTGTTGTAAGTAGTATCGAGCGGCACAAAAACATCGGGCATAATTCCGCCGCCTCCATAAACGGCACGTTTATTAACAAGAGTAGTATATTTCAATGAATCAGCAAGATGAATACTATCTGCGTGTTGCATTTCGCCGTGTTCATATCTATCCATAATATCTTTTGCATAATCGACATCGCCTTTATATGGCTTCTGAATGCAGCGCCCCGAAGGAGTGTAATAACGTGCAACTGTAAGGCGAATCATTGAACCGTCAATAAGCGGTAACTGCCTTTGTACAAGTCCTTTACCAAAGGTGCGCCGTCCAATTATCAGTCCTCTGTCCCAGTCCTGCACTGCTCCGGAAACGATTTCGCTTGCCGAAGCCGAAAATTCATCAACCAGAATTATAAGTTTATTTTTTTCAAAATTACCTTTTGAAGTCGCAAGAGCATCGCGGCGCGGCATGTGCAGCCCTTGTGTATAAACCAAAAGTCGTTTATCTCCCAAAAATGCATCGGCAAGGTCAATTGCCGCATCAAGATAGCCGCCTCCATTGCCCTGTAAACTCAAAATTAACGAAGTCATTCCTTGCTTTTTCAGGGTATCAAGCGCATCGTTGAACTCCGAGAGAGTGTTTGCACCAAAACTGTTAATTTTAATATAACCGATTGTGGGGCTAACCATATATTTTGCGTCAACGCTGTAAATAGGAATTTTGTCGCGTATAATATTGAAAATCAACAAATTACGCTCTCCCGAACGTTTCACTTTAACTATGACTTCTGTTCCGCGCTGCCCGCGAAGAAGGTTCAAAATGTCGGTATTTTGTTTTTTTACTCCTGCAATCAATTCATTTTCAACATAAATTATACGGTCGCCGGGCAAAATGCCAACTTTTGCAGAAGGACAGCCTGCAATAGTTTGCACCACAAGCAGTGTATCTTCAAACATTTGAAACTGGATTCCAATACCATCAAAACTGCCTTCGAGCGGTTCATTGACGCGTTCAACCTCTTTTTTAGGAATATAGACCGAGTGCGGGTCAAGGTCTTTCAACATTGCAACTATCGCTGTTTCAACAAGTTGCTCGTTGTTTATCGTATCAACATAATACGCTGTAATGGCGTTCATCAAATTGGAAATTTTTCGCTGGTCGTCAATGGTAAATCCTTTTTTGTCATTTTGCGAAAAAATTGAGACACTGCCAACCATTAGGCATGTAATCAAACAGAAAGAGAATTTTTTCATTTATTAAAATATAAAATGATTATAGTATATAAAAACAGACGCAAAATTATTGCTTTTTATCCAAATAAGCAAAAGTATTGAAGTATAAAATCTTTAAAAAACATAATGTTCAATCATTGCTATTTTTTGATTGGTCGGTTTCACGTATGAAAGGCACTGTACTTGTTATGAGTATTGACATATTAATTTTTTTTTACTACCTTTCCTCTGTAAAAAACTTTTTTCATTAGCTAACGCTTGGAAAACTTAGATTTTTCATATAATTTTGCACTTTCAATAATTAAATAAATTTTTTACAAAAATGACAAAAATAAATTTCAATTTGAGGAATGTTATTGCAGCAGCAATCTGCCTCGTGGGTTTAACGGCAAGCGTGAGCGCTTGGGCGCAAGATGTACAGTGGAAAAAGAATTTTGGCGGAAGCGATGGTAATTACTATTATTCCGTAACAGCCGTATCGGATGGCATCGTTGCCGCAGGGTATTATGGTTCAAGTTCTTTCGGAACCGGCGACTGGGCGGGCGTTGCAGGAAAAGGCAGCGATGATGCCATCCTTGTAAAATACAACAACGACGGCAATGTGGTATGGAAAAAGAATTTCGGCGGAAGCGGTGATGATTACTATTTTGCCGTAACAGCCGTATCGGACGGCGTTGTTGCCGCAGGGTTTTCTTATGTTTTGGGTGACGGCGACTGGGCGGGCTTTGCAGGAAAAGGCGGCAATGACGCCATCCTTGTAAAATACGACAACAACGGCAATGTAGTATGGAAAAAGAATTTCGGAGGAAGCAGTGAGGATTACTATTATTCCGTAACAGCCGTATCGGACGGCGTCGTTGCCGCAGGGTATTCTTATGGAGGTTCTTTCGGCAACGGCGACTGGGCGGGCGTTGCGGGAAAAGGCTACGAAGACGCCATCATTGTAAAATACGACAACAACGGCGATGTGCTGTGGAAAAAGAATTTCGGCGGAAGTGCTGATGATGTCTATTATTCTGTAACAGCCGTATCGGATGGCGTCGTTGCCGCAGGGTTTTCTACTGCTTTTGGCGACGGTGACTGGGCGGGCGTTGCAGGAAAAGGCTGGGATGACGCCATCCTTGTAAAATACGACAACAACGGCAATGTAGTATGGAAAAAGAATTTTGGCGGCAGCGATGATGATGTCTATAAATCCGTAACAGCCGTATCGGACGGCGTCGTTGCTGCAGGGGGTTCTAATCCAAGTTCTTTCGGCACCGGTGACTGGGCGAGTGTTGCGGGAAAAGGGGGTGCTGAGGATGCCATCCTTGTAAAATACGACAACAACGGCGATGTGCTGTGGAAAAAGAATTTCGGCGGCAGCAGCATTGATTCCTATTATTCCGTAACAGCCGTATCGGACGGCGTCGTTGCCACAGGGTATTCTGAACAATATTCTTTTAGAACTGGCGACTGGGCGGACGTTATGGGGAAAGGCAGCACTGACGCTACCCTTGTAAAATACGACAACAACGGTAATGTGGTGTGGAAAAAGAATTTCGGCGGCAGCGGTGGTGATTGCTATTATTCTGTAACAGCCGTATCGGACGGCGTCGTTGCCACAGGGAATTCTGATTTATTTTCTTTCGGTAATGGCGACTGGGCGGGTGTTGCGGGAAAATGCATTATGGACGCCATCATTGTAAAATATTCGATAACTACGGGAATAGAACAACTGAATACCGATGCGGGAGCATTGAAAATTTATCCCAATCCCGTCAAAGACGAATTGACAATCGAGAGTGGAGAATTGACAATTGAAAATGTGGCAATCACCGATTTGTCAGGACGCATCGTTGTAGGGGCAGGTTTAAAACCTGCCCCTACAAAACCTGCCCTTACAACGGGCGGTACAATAATTAATGTTTCCGCATTGCCGAGCGGCGTTTATTTTATCAAAGTCGGCAGTAAGGCAGGCAAATTTGTAAAGGAATAATTAATAATGAATTAGGATTTTTGGATTGCTTCGGCACTTCGTGCCTCGCAATGACGATAAACAAGGCGAACACACGTCATTGCGAGCCGCTGCAAGCGGCGAAGCAATCCAGAAAACTAAAAAATAAAAAAAATTAAATAAATTATTCATTTAAAAAAAATCACTACTGCCCGATAAAAAAAAAGGGTTACTCCTTCTAAAGTTTCACCCTAATGTTGTATTTTTGTTGTACCACCAATAAAAAAAACAACATGGGCAAAGGTAGTGAAAATAAATTAGTCGGACAGCCGATATTCAAACAAATTTTGAATTTGATACCGAGCGAGGTAGTCAATAGTGTAGTATTTAAACAAAAAAGCGACC
>Ga0123357_10003146_pt1 | contig 18766 bp, 39 predicted proteins | sample TergutEmb28metaG_FD_89873 | JGI IMG/M metagenome (GOLD analysis project Ga0123357, IMG submission 89873) | Embiratermes neotenicus P4 segment gut microbial communities from Petit-Saut dam, French Guiana - Emb289 P4 | ecosystem: Host-associated > Arthropoda: Insects > Digestive system > Gut ...
GGTACTGAGAGGGGGATGGAATTGTGAGATTTTGTAGTGTGGAGGGTGGTTATAGTGAGAGTACGTAGTGTTAGTTTAAGGGTACTGAGTGGGGGATGGAATTGTGAGATTTTGTAGTGTGGAAGTTGGTTATACTGAGAGTACGTGGTGTTAGTGTAAGGGTTCTGAGAGGGGGATGGAATTGTGAGATTTTGTAGTGTGGAGGGTGGTTTTATTGTGAGGACTTAGTGTTAGTGTATTGGTACTGAGAGGGGATGTAATTGTGAGATTGTGTAGTGTGGACGTTGGTTATAGTGAGAGTACGTAGTGTTAGTGTAAGGGTTCTGAGAGGGGGTTGGAATTGTGAGATTGTGTAGTGTGGACTTCGGTTATAGTGAGAGTACGTAGTGTTAGAGTAAGGGTACAGACAGGGGAGTGGATGTGTGAAATTTTTTAGTGTGGACGGTGGTTATAGTGCGAGTACTTAGTGTTAGTGTAAGGGTACAGACAGGGGAGAGGAATAGTGAGTTTGTGTAGTGTGGACGGTGGTTAAAATGAGAGAACTTAGTGTTAGTGTAAGGGTACAGACAGGGGAGTGGAATTGAGTGATTGTGTAGTGTGGACGGTGGTTATAGTGAGAGTACTTAGTGTTAGTGTAAGGGTACATTCAGGGGGTGGAATTGTGAGATTGTGTTGTGTGGACTTTGGTCAAAGTGGGAGTACGTAGTGTTGGTGTAAGAGTACTGAGAGGGGATGAAAATGTGAGATTGTGTAGTGTGGACGTTCGTTATAGTGATAGTACGTAGTGTTGGTGTAAGGGTACTGACAGGGGAATGGAATTGTGAGATTGTGTAGTGGGGTCGTTCGTTATAGTGATAGTACGTAGTGTTGGTGTAAGGGTACTGACAGGGGAATGGAATTGTGAGATTGTGTAGTGGGGACGTGTTTTATAGTGTGAGTACTTAGTGTTAGGTTAAGGGTAATGATAGGGGAATGGAATTGTGGGATTGTGTAGTGAGGACGGTGGTTATAGTGTGAGTACATAGTGTTTGTGTAAGGGTACTGACAGTGGAATGGAATTGTGAGATTATGTAGTTTGGACGGTGGTTTTGGTGAGAATACTTAGCGTTAGTGAAATGGTGGTGACAGGGGATAGGAAATGGGTGATAGTGTAGTGTGGACGGTGATTATAGTGTGAGTACGTATATCAATATTTCCTTCCCCAGACCCTCACAACTAACACAGTAATATTCAGTATAAGTTCCTCTCTATATTGCAATCCCAAGACTTTCACAACAAAACAATGAAATTCAGAATTACTTCCTCTCTTTATTTTTCTCCCCAGACCCTCACAAATAACAAAGTAATATTCACTATTAGTTCCTCTCTACATTGCACTCCCCAGACCCACAAATTATTAAAATATCATTCACTACTATTTGCTCTCTTTATTGCCCTCCCCACTCCCTCACAAACAACACAGTAACATTCTCTATTAATTCCTCCGTTTATTGCACTCCCCAGACACTCACAATCCAAACACTAACATTCAGTATCAGTTCCTCGCTATTTTGTACTCCCCATACCATCACAACCAGCACAGTAACATTCATTGTTAGTTCCTCTGTATATTGAACAGCCCAGATCCTCTCAAATAACACAGTAATATTCTGCATTTGTACCTCACCAAATTGCTATCCACAGAACGTCACAACAAACAGAGTAATATTCAGGATCATTTCCTCTCTATATTGTCATTCCCAGAAATTTGCAAACAACTCAGTAACATTCTGTATCAGTTCCTCTTTATATTGCCTTCCCCAGGCCCTATCCACAAACATTTTTATTTAAAACTAATTCCTCTATATATGGCTCTCCCTAGACACTCCCAAGCAACACAGTAACAATCAGTGTCAGTTCCTCTCTATATTGCAATCCCCAAACTCTCTCAACCTACACAGTAATATTCTGTATCTTTTCCTCTCTATATTGCACTTCTCAGACACTCACAAATAAAACAGTAATTTTCAGTATCAGTTTCTCTCCCTATTGCTCTCCTCAGACCCTCACAAAAAAAAGTGATATTGTGTATGATTTCCTCTCAATATTGACATTCCAGAACATAACAACCAACACAATAAAATTCAGTATCAGTTCCTCTCTATATCACAATCCCCAGACCTACAAATATAACACAGTAAAATTCAATATCTGTTCTTCTGTAAATTTCCCTCTCCAAAAACTAAAAAAAAAAAAACAATAACATTCGTTAAGAGTTCTTCTCTATATTGCCCTTCCCAGACACTCACAACAATCACAGTGACATTCAGTATCAGTTCTTTTCTAAATTGCCCTCCCCAGATCTCGACAAATATCAGAGTAAACTTCGGTATTAGTTGCTCTCTTTTTTGGTTTCCTCAGACTCTCACAACACACAAAGAATTATTCAGTTTCAGTTTCTCTCTGTATTGACCTCCCCAGTCCCTCACAAAAGAAAAGTAACACTCAGTATCAGTTCCTCTCTATATTGCCCTCCCCAAACCCTGACAAGAAACACAGTAATATTCAGTATCAGTCCTCTCTTAATTGCCTTCCTCTGAACGTTACAAATAACACAATAATATTCAGTATCAGAGCCTTTATTAATGCTTCCCACGACCCTCAAATAAGACAGTAATTTTTAGTATCGTTTCCTCAAAATTACCTTCCCCAAACCCTCTCAAATATCACAGTTCAATCACTATCATTTCCGCTATATAATGACCTCCCCAGACACTCACTTCAAACACATTAATATTCAGTATCAGTTCCTCTCTATATTGCCCTCCCCAGACCCTAACTACCAACACAGTAATATTCAGTATCTGTTCCTCTCTATATTTCGTTCCCCAGAAACTCACATCTTACAGAGTAACATTCAGTATCGGTTCTTCTGTACACTGTATTGCCCAGATTCATACAAGGTACACAGAAATATTCAGTAACAGTTACTTTTTATAATGCTTTCCCCAGAACCACTCAAAAGCGCAGCAAATTTTAGTATTGGTTCCTCTTTATATTGCCTTCTAAAGACCCTCTCAAGTAACACAGTACATTCAGTATAAGTTCATCTAAAAATCGCCCTCTCCAGATACTCACATCAAACAAATTAACAATCAGTGTCAGTTAATCTCTATAGTGCATTTCGCAGACACTCACAACAAACAGAGTAACATTCTGTATCAGTTCCTCTCTAGTTTGCCCTCCCCAGAATCTCACAACCAACACAGTAACATTTTGTATCAGTTCCTGTTCTTATTGCATTCCCCAAACCTTCACAACAAATACAGTAACATCCAGTATCAGTTCCTATCTACATTTCTTTCCCCCAGACACTCACAAACAACACAGTATCATTCAGTATCAGTTCCTCTCTATACTGCCCTCCCCAGACCCACACAACAAACACAGTAATAATCTCTGTCACTTCCTCTCAATATTGCACTCCCCAAAACCTCACAAATTACAGAGTAAATTTCAGTATTAGTTCCTCTCTATATTGCCATTCCCAGACTCTCACAAATATCACGTTAACATTCTGTATCAATTCCTCTATATATTGGACTACACATACCCCCACAACAAATAGAGTAACATTCAGTATCATTTCCTCCTTATATTGGCATACCCAGACACTCACACGCAACAAACAAATATTCAGTATTTGTTCCTCTCCATATTGCCCTCCATAGACCATCATAACGAACACAGTAAATTCAGTATCAGTTCCTCTATCCATTGCTGTCCCCAGAATCCCACTACCAAGAGAGTAACGTTCAGTATAATTTTCTCTCTATATTGCACACTTCAGGCCCTCACAATTAAAACAATAACATTCAGTATCATTTCCTCTCCGTATTGCACTCCCACGACCCTCACAATGAAAACAGTAATATTTAGTATTTTTCCCCTCTCTATTGAACTGCCCAAACCCTCACAAACAACACAGTAGTATTCGGTATCAGTTCCTCTCTATATTGCTTTCCCCAGAACCTCACAACTAATAGATTATCATTCATTATCAGTTCCTCTCTATATCGATCTCCCAAGACACTTACAACTAACAGAGTAATATTCTGTATCACTTCCTTTCAATATTGCCCTGCCAATCACTCACAATTACTAGAGAAATTTCAGTATTAGTTCCTCTCTATATTACGGTTCCCAGACACTCACAAATATCACAATAATATTCAGTATCAATTCCTCTATACAGAGTGTCCCAGGAGGAAAGTACCTAACTTCGGGAGAGTGTTCCTTAGGTCAAACTGTACCGATATAAACCAAAGCACCTATATCCAATGTTCAATGGTTCCGGAGATATTGGCCAGAGAATTTTGAATTTTTGACAGCTATTACTCACTTATTGATTTCCAAATACTTATTGAAACTGGCAGGAATTTGTGGTTTCTGTAATGTTAATATCTGTACATAACATAAAAGTAACTTGTGAGTGACATAAAGCAATTAAATAGAACTACAAAAACACTCGCACACGTGTCATAGTTGTCCACTGACTTCCAACCACTATACATTCCGAATATCTGTAGAGTAGCCAAGGTCGTCGCTGTGGGCTGCATCTTGCGATAACGTAGGAATGCAGCTACTGTAGGATTGTCGCGTTGAAGGTCAAGCGGATGTAGTCAAGGACAGAGTACATTACGCAGACTCGAAAGAATTCCACACTATTCTCTGGCCAATATCTCCGTAAACATTGAAAGTTGGATATAGGTATTTTGGGTTATATCGGTATAGTTTGACCTAAGGAACACTCTCACGAAGTTAGGTCCTTTCCTCCTGGGACACACTGTATATTGCTCCTACCAGACACTCACAACAAACACAGTAACATTCCATATCAGTTCCTCTTTATATTGCCCTCCCAAGACCATCACAAAACACGCAGTAACATTCGGTAATATTTCCTCTCTATATTGTACTCCCCATATCCTCCAAACAAATAGAGTTACATTCAGTATCAGTAACTCACATTATTGCACTCCCCAAAACATCACAAAAAAATAATATTCCGTATCAGTACCATTCTATATTGCCCTCCACAGAACCTCACAATTAACACCGAAATATTCTGAATTATTTCTTTTCAATATTGCACTTCGCAGAACCTCACAAATATCACAATAAAATTCAGTAACAGTTCTCTCTTTATTGCACTCCTAAGACCCTCATTGCTAACATTGTAATGTTCAGTATCAGTTCCTCTGTCTATTGACCTCCCTATAATTTCACAAATAACAAAATAATATTCAGTATCAGTTCCTCTATATATTGCCCTCCCCAGACCTCACAAAATACATAGTAACTTTCAGTATCAGTTCCTCTATATATTGCCGTACACAGATTCTCACAAAAAACAAAGTAAAATACAGTATCAGTTCCTGCCTCTATTTTCCATAGTCCATAACAACGAGCACATTAAAATTCAGTATTAATTCCGCTCTCTATTTTCCTCCCCAGAATCTCACAAACAACACAGTAAAATTCAGTATAAATTCCCCTCTATATTTTTCTAACCATATCCTCAAAATTAACAAAGTAAAATTCAGTATCATTTTCTCCCTATATTGCCGTCCTCCGTCCCTCACAACAAACAAAGTAATATTCAATATCAGTTCCTCTCTATATTGCCTTCCCAAGTACCTCACAAATATAGAATATATTTCAGTATCAGGTACCCTATATATTGTGTTCCCCAGACCCTCACAACCAAAACAGTAACATTCAGTATTAGATCCTCTTTATATTGCACTCCCCATACCCTCACAACCCAAACAGTAATAATCAGTATCAGTTCCTCTATATAATGCACTCAAAAGACCCTCAAAACAACAGAGTAACATTCAGTATCAGATCCTCTGTACATTGTATTTCGCAGAACCTCACAACCAACATTAATATTCATTATTAGTACCTGTCTATATTGCCCTCACCAGACCCTCACAACCAAAATTATCATTCGGTATCAGTTGCTCTCTATATTGCTTTCCCCAGCCCCTAAAAAACAACACAATAATATTCAGTACCAGTTCCTCTCTATTATGCACTCCCCAGAACAATACAAACAACACAGTAACAATCAGTTTTAATTCCTCTCAGTATAGACCTGCTCAGTCCCTCACTAGCAACACAGTAATACACATTATCAGTTTCTCTCTGTATTGCGTTCCCCAGACACCCACAAATAAGAAAGTAATATTCAGAATTAGTTTCTCCAAATATTCTCCTTCCCCGACCCTCACAATTAACACAGTAACATACGATAAAATTTCCTCTCATTATGCCCCTCCCAGACACTAGCAACTAACACAATAAACATCACGAATTAGTTCCATGTAAATTGCTTCCCCAGTCATTCACAAATAACAGAGAAATATTCAGAATCAGTTCCTCTCTATATAGTACTTACCAGACTATCAAACAAACCAATTACACTCAATATCAATCCCAATTTATATCGCTCTACCCAGAAACTCACAACCAACAAATTTACATTCAGTATCAGTTCTTCTCTATATTGAACTCCCCAGACATACACAACAGACAAAGTAATATTCAGTATCACTTCCTCTCTATATTGAACTCTCCAGAACCTCACAACCAGCACAGTATCATTCAGTAACAGATCCTCTGTATATTGCTTTCCCCAATAGCTCACAATCCACATAGTAATATTCAGTATTAGTAACTTTCTAAATAGCCGTCCCCAGACCGTCACAATCATCGCAGTAACATTCGGTATTAGTTCTTACCTATATTGCAATCCCGAGGCACTCACAACCATCACAGTAATATTCAGTATCAGCTCCTCTTTATTGCACACCCCAGAACATCACAACCAACACAGTAATATTTTGTATTAGTTCAACTGTATATTGAACTCTCCAGACCCTCACAAACAACACAGTAATATTCAGTATCAGTTCCTCTCTATACTGCTTTCTCCAAACACTCCCAATCAACAGAGTAACATTCTATATTAGTTTCTCTCTATAATGAAATCCCCATACCCTCACAAACAACACAGTAACATTCAGTATCAGTTCCTCTATATATTGCACTCCCCAGATCCTCACTTCTAATACTGTAATATTCAATATCAATTCCTCACTATATTGCCTCCCAGAATGTCACAAACAACGCAGTAACATTCAGTATCAGTTCCTCTCTATAATGACCTCCCCAGACCCTCACAAACAACACAGTAACATTCAGTATCAGTTCCTCTATATATGGCATTCCCCAGATCCTCACAACTAATACAGTAACATTCAATATCGATTCCTCACTATATTGCCTCCCAGAATGACATACAAATCTCAGTAATATTCAGTATCATTTCCTCTCTATATTGCCCTCACCAGACCCTCACAACTAACAAAATTAAAATATGTATCAATTTCTCTCAATATAACACTCCTCAGCCCCTCACAACTAACACTAAATTTCAGTATCAGTTCCTTTCTACATTGCCCTCCTCAGACACTCACAACCAACACAGAAATATTCAGTTTCAATTCCTCTCTATATTGCACATCACAGAACTTCACAACAAACAGAGTAACATTCAGTTTTCGTTCCTTTATATATTTCAGTCCCCAGTCCCTCACAACACACACAGTACCGTTCAGAATTATTTCCATTCTATAATACTCTTGCCCGTCCCTCACAAAAAACACAGTAACATTCAATATCAGTTCCTTCCTATATTACTCTCACCAGTCACTCACAACTAATAAAGTAACTTCAGTAACATTTCCTCATTATAATGTCCTGCTAGCACCATCACAACATACAGAGTAATATTCCGTATCAGTTCCTCACTATATTGCTCTCCCCAGACCCTCACAAATAACGAAATATCATTCTGTATCATTTCCTCTCAATATAGCACTCCCCAGTCCCTCTACAACTAACTAAGTAAAATTCAGTATCAGTTCCTCTCTATATTGCATTCCCCAGAACCTTACAAACAACACAGTAACATTCTGTATCAGTTCCTGTCTCCTATGCGCTCCCTATATCCTCACAACTATCAAAAATTTCAGTTTCAGTTCCTCTCAATATTGCCCTAAGCAGACCCTCACAAAACACTGTAATATTTAGTATCAGTACCTCTCTATTTTGAAATGTCCAGAGCCTCACATCCAACAGAGTAATATACAGTATCAGTTCCCCTCTGTATTGAACTACCCATTCCCTCACAACGAGCAGAGTAAAATTCAGTATCAATTCATCTCTATATCGCCATTCCCAGACCCTAAAAAAAAACAAAATTATATACCGTATCAGTTTCTCCCCATATTGCTCTCCCACGTTTCTCACAACAAACACAGTAATATTCAGTATCAGTTCCTCCATCTATTGCACTCCCAGACACTCACAACCAACAGCGTAATATTCAGTATCTGTCCCTCTCTATAGTGAACTCCCCAGACCCTTACAACAATGGAGTATTTTTCAGTAACAATTGCTCAATATATTGCCCTCTCCAGAACCTCACAACAAACACAGTAACATTCATTATCAGGTCCATTTTTTATTGCACCCTCCATTCCTTCATTCTAACACAATAATATTCTGCATCATTTCCTCTCAATATTGCCCTCCCAAGACCCTCACAAAGAACACAGTAACATTAAGTATCAATTCCTCTCTATATTGCAATCCCCAGAACCTCACAACTAACAAAATAAAACTCGGTATCAGTTCCTTTCTATATTGCGCTCCCCAGACTCTTACAAATAAAACAGTAACAATCAGTATCAGTTCCCGTCCAAATTGCTCTGCCGAGACCCTCACAAATAACACAGTAACATTCGGTATCAGTTCCTATCTAAATTTCCATTCCCAGAACCTCACAACTAACACAATAATATTCAGTTTCAGTTCCTTTCTCTATTGCGTTCCCCAGACACTCACAAATAAAACATTAAAATTCAGTATCAGTTCCTGTCTAAACTGCCCTCCCCAGGCCCTCACAACTAACACAGTAATATTCTGTATTACTTCCTCTCAATATTGCCTTCCAAAAACCCTCACAAAAACAGAGTAAAATTCAGTATTAGTTCCTCTCTATATTGCATTTCCCATACTATCACAAATATCACAATAACATTCAGTATCAATTCCTGATTATATTGCACTCCCCAGGCACCCACAAACAATACAGTAAAATTCAGTGTCACTTCCTCTCAATATTTTCCTCCCAAGACCTTCCCAAAAAAGAGTAACATTGAATAATTGTTCCTTGATTTATTGTTCTCCCAATACCGTCACAACAAATAGATTTACATTCAGTATCAGTACCTCACAATATTGCACTCCCCAGAACCTCACAATAAACACAGTAATATTCAGGATCAGTTCCTATCAACATATCACTCCGCAAACCCTCTCAACTAACACGGTAAATTTCTGTATCATTTTCTCTCAATATTGCACCCTTAAATCTCTCACAAATGACACAGCAAAATTCAGTATCAGTTCTTCTCTATATTACACTCCAAAGAACCTCAGAACTAACAATGTATCATTCTGTATCAGTTCCTCTCTCTTTTGCAAACCCCATAACTTCACAACTAAAAAATATTATTCAGTATCAGTTCCTCTCTTTATTGCTCCCCAGAAACAAACACAGTAATATTCAGTTTCACTTCCTCCCTCTATTGTCCTCCCAGACCATCACAACCAACACAGTAATATTCGGTATCAGTTCCTCTCCATATTGTTTCCCTAGAACGACCCAACAAATAGAATTATTTCTGTATTAATTCCTCTATATATTTATTCCCCAGAACATCACAAAAACCGCAATAATATTCAGTTTCAGTTCCTCTTTTTATTGCACTCCCTAGGCCTTGAAAGTAACGCATTATTATTATGTAACATTTCCTCTCTTTATTGCTCTCCCGAGGCCCACCCAACTAACACAGTAATATTCATTATTAGTTCCTCTCCAAATTGCTATCACCACACCATCACAATTAACAGAGTTACATACTATATCATTTCCTCTCAATATTGCCTTCCCCATACTCTCACAAATAAAAAAATAAAATTCAGAAATAGTTCCTCAATAAATTGCCTTCCCCCGTCCCTCACTAATATCACAGTAATATTCTGCAACAGTTCCTCTATATATTGCCTTCCCCAGACACTCAAACTAACACTATAATATTCAGTATCAGTTCCATATTATATTGCCCTCCCCAGACATTCACAAAACACAGTAAATTTCAGTATTATTTCCTCTCTATATTGCCCTTCCCAAAACCTCAAAAGAATCACAGTAACATTCAATATTAATTCCTCTCTATATTGTCCTCCCCAGAACCTCACAACCAACACAGTAACATTCTGTATTAGATCCTCTGTGTATTCCCCTCCCCAGATCCCCACAAACAACACAGTAACATTGAGTATCAGTTCTTCTCCATATTGCCTCCCCAAAACATGACAATCAACACAGTATTATTCGGTATTAGTACCTCACTAAATTGCACTTCCCAGAGCGTCACAACTAACACAGTCACATTAAGTATTAATTCCTCTCTATATTGTCTTCCCCAGACACTCACTACCAACACAGTAATATTCAGTATCAGCTCCTGTCTATATTGCCCTCCCCAGATAATCACAAACAACACAGTAATATTCAGTAAATGTTCTTCTCCACACTGCTCTCCCAGACCCTCACAATCACCACATTAATATTCACTATCAGTTCCTCTCTATATTGCACCCCTAACCTCACAACCAACACAATAACATTCAGTATTATTTAATATTTATAATGCCCTCCCCAGACCTTCACAAATATCACAATGACATTCAGTATCAGATTCTCTAAATTACCCTCCCCAAATCGTCACAACAAACACAGTATTATTCAGTATGAGCTCCTCTCTATAGTGCCCTCCCCAGTCCCTCACTACTAACAACGTAATATTCTGTATCATTTCCTGTCTATATAGCACTTCCCAGGACCTCACAATTAACACATTAAAATTCAATATCAGTTCCTCTCTCTATTGACCTCCCCAGGCCCTCACAATCAACATAGTAACATTCAGTATCATTTTCTCTAAATATAGCACTCCCCAGTCCCTCACAACTGATTTATTAAAATTCAGTATCAGTTCCTTTAAATATTGCAATCCCCAGAACCTCACAACCAACACGTTAACATGCAGTAGCAGTTCCTCTATACATTTCCATCCCCAGTCCCTCACAAATAACACAGTAACATTCAGTATTATTTCCTCTCTATAATACCCTCCCCAGACCCTCAGAAATACTCAGTAATATTCATTATCAGTTCCTCTCTATATTAACCTCCACAGACCCTCACAATTTATAGAGTAAATTTCAGTAACAGAGCCTAAACATACTGACCTCCCCAGGCCTTCAAAAATACACAGTAATATTCCATATTATTTCTTTCTTTATTGCCCTCCCCAGTCCCTCACAACTAACAAAGTAATTTTCTGTATCATTTATTTTCAATATAGCACTTCCCAGTCCCTCAAAACTTACACAGAAATATTCAGTATCAGTTCCACTCTATGTTGCACTCCTCAGACCCTCACAACCAGCACAGTAATATTCAGTATCAGTTCCTGTCTCCATTTCGCTCCCCATACACTCACAAATAACAAAATAACATTCAGTATCAGATCCTCTCAATATTGCCCTCCCAAGACCCACACAACCAACTCAGTAACTTTCAGTATCAGTTCCTCACTATATATCCTTCCCCAGAACTTCACAACCAACACAGTAGCTTTCAGTAATAGTTCCTCTATATATTTCCCTCCCCATTCCCTCTCAACTAACACAGTAACATTCAATATCAGTTCCTCTCTATAATACACTCCTCGGACCGTCACAAAACACAGTAACATTCTGTATCAATTCCTTTCTGTATTTCCCTCCCCAGACCCTCACCACAAATACATTATCATTCAGTAACAGTTTCTCAACTATATTAACCTCCTCAGGCTGTCTCAAAAACAGAGTAATATTCCGTATCAGTTCCTGTCTCCATTGCGCTCCCAACACCATTACAAAAACACAGTAATATTTAGTACCAGTTCCTCTCTTTATTACACTCCCCAGACCCTCACAACAAACACAGTAACATTCAGTATCAGTTCTTCTCTATATTGAACTCCCCAGTCCCTCAAAAGAAGCACAATAAAATTCAGTACCAATTCATCTCTATATTGCATTCCTCAGACCCTCACAAATATCGCAATAACATTCAGTATCAGTTCCTCTCCATATTGCTCTCCCTCGCCCCTCACAAATACACAATAATATTCAGTATAAGTTCCTCTTTCTATTGCCCTCCCCAGACCCTCACATTCAACACAGTAACATTCAGTTTCAGTTCCTCCTTATAGTGCCCTCCCCAGTACCTCACAACCAATAGAGTATTATTCAGTATCATTTCCTGTATATATTGCCCTCTCCAGAACCTCAAAACAAACCCAGTAACACTCAGTATCAGATCCTCTTTTTATTGCACTCCCCAGACCCTAACATTCAACACAGTTACATTCAGTATCAGTTCCTCTCTCTATTGCCCTCCCCAGACCATAACATTCAACACAGTATCATTCAGTATCAGTTCCTCTCTATATTGCCCTCCCCAGACACTCACAACACACACAGTAACATTCATTATCAGATCCCCTTTTTATTGCACTCCCCAGATTCTCACAACTAACAAAGTTACATCCTGTTTCATTTCCTCTCAATATTTCCCTCCCAGAACCCTCACAACTAACACAGTAAAATTCTGTATCAGTTCCTTCCTAATTAGTGCCCTCTCCAGACGCTCACAACAAACACAGTAACATTCATTATCAGTTCCTCTCTATATTGCCCTCCCCAGACCCTCACACCTAACACAATAACATTCAGTATCAGTTCCTCTCTATATTGCCCTTCCCAGACCCTCACAACTAACACAGTGTCATTCAGTATCAATTCCTCTCTATATTGCCCTTCCCAGACCCTCACACCTAACACAGTATTATTCAGTATCAGTTCCTCTCTATATTGCCCTCCTCAGACCCTCACAATTAACACAGTAAATTTCTGTATCAGTTCCTGTCTATATTGTCCTCCCCAGGCCCTCAAACAAACACCCTCCAGAGTGCCATATCCCAGCTACTCATTCATAACAACAGAATTTTCATGGACCGTCTCTGCTCTCTCTTAGAAACTATACTAAATCCATAACTACTTCACCTACCAGAACCAAATTTACCGACCCACCAAACGAGTGGCCATTTTTTCCCCCATCTCGGGACTCGTAGCAGAAATACTCCTACAATAGCTAGAACGCACACACATCAAACCCCTACTAGACACATAACTCATATTTTATACAAGATACGTAGACGATTTACTCATAATTTACGTTGCAGCACAGATCAACTTTGACACCATTATGAGCTACGCCAACTCCATCAACAGCAACCTAGTATTTAACCCCACACCAGAAAACAACATTAGAGTAACCTTCCTAGACCTAGCAATTATCAGAAACACCCCTCACTTGGAGATCGATATATTCCGCAAATCCACACCTACCGACACCACCATCCACTACCTATCCAACCACCCACAAGAGAATAAGTTAGCAGCCTATAGATTCCTCATCAACAGAATGCACAACCTACCACTAAACAAGAACCGCCGTGCACATGAATGGCAAACTATCCTTCAGATAGCCAAGAACAACCATTTCCTTATCGCCCTTATCCATAACCTAAAACATCGTATGACACTGGAAAGGAAACACTCCCCTCCCCCTCCCCTTCCCCCTCTCAACCCACACAACCCACAAAGAAAGAAAAATGGGCTACATTCACCTTCTCATCCCCACAAATCAGAAAAGTCACCAACCTACTAAAAGAACCGGAATAAAAATAGCCTTCAGAAGCAACAATACACTTGCCCACATAATCAAAACAACAACCAAAACAAAAACCCCACCACACAATAGACCAGGCATTTACCAACTGAAATGCCACACATGCAACCACTCGTATGTAGGCCAGACGAGACGTAATCTGAAGACCCGCTACAACGAACATATCAGATACATCAAGAACAACAACCCACAATCGGCATATGCACAACACATGCTAAACAACAGACACGAATATGGAACAATGAACAACCTTATGACCTTCTTTAAACCCATCCATAACCAGGATCTACTAACAACATATGAACAATTCTAAATACATTCCTTCCAAAAATACGGCAATCTCTTCTCCGAACAATCCCCCGGCAGCCCAAACCCACTCTTTGACCTGACAATCAACCCGCCCTATCCCCACACCAATAGAGTTAGTTGTGTTAAGTGCTTCCCAATGAACAGAGAAGCAGCCAAACGGATCTGACTGTCTACACAGTCACGGGAATGTAACCTAATTAAACTACACATTAGATCAAACCTAGACACTACAGCTAAAACTACCAACCACAATAACCCACTATACCACACAAATCACTTAAAAAAATATGAAAACAAATGAACATAGCGAGTTGCAAATATTAGACATATATGAAAATATAACTACCCAATGTTACAGCTCTGCAACACACGTGAATAAAATCACTAAATGTTCCGCTCCTGAAGAAGGGCATTAGGTGGCCAAAACATGTTGAGAAAACTATAAAGGAGAAATAAATATATTATTAAAGTGACATAGAGTTGGTCTCTTAATCCACATTGAATTAGGATGAATGGTCAACCATATATAAAAAAATAACACAATAATATTCAGTATCAGTTCCTCTCTATATTGTCCTGCCCAGACCCTCACAAACAACATTAATATTCAGTGATATTTCCTCTCTATATTACCCTCCCCAGACCCTCAATACCAACACAGCAATATTTAGTATCAGTTCCTATGTAAATTGCCCTCCCCAGAACCTCATAACATACACAGTAATATTCAGTATCAGTTCCTTTCTAGATTGCCATCCACAGACATTCACAACCATACAGTAACATCCAGTATGAGTTCCTCTCTATATTTCCCTCCCCAGAAACACACAAAAAACACTTTAACACTCAATATAAGTTCCTGTCTATATTGCCCTCAACAGACCCTCACAACAAACACAGTAATACTCAGTATCAGTTCCTGTCTATATTGCCATCCCCAGACCCTCACAACAAACATTAATATTCAGTATTATTTCCTCTCTATATTGCTCTACCCGTAACCTTACTAAAAACAGAGTAAAATTCAGTATCAGGTCCTCTCCATATTGAACACCCCAGACTCCCACAACATACAAAGTACCATTCAGTATCAGTTCCAATCTATATTGCCCTCCCCATAACCTTACTACAAACATATTAACATTCAGTAACAGTTCCTCAACATATTGGACTCCCAAAACTCCCATAAACTACACAGCATCATTCAGTATCAGTTCCTCTCTATATTGCCCCCCCATAACCTTACTACAAACACAGTGACAATCAGTATCAGTTACTCTCCGTATTGGCCTCCAAAGACTCCCATAAAATACATAGTACCATTCACTATCAGTTCTTCTCTATATTGCGATCCCCAGGCTCTCACAACCAAAACAGTAACATTCAGTATCAGTTCCTCTCTATATTGCCATCCACAGATATTCACAACCAACAGAGTAACATTCACTATCAGTTCCTCTCTATATTTCTTTCCCCAGACCGTCACAACAACACAGTAACATTCTGTATCATTTCCTTTATATGTTGAAACACCCAGACACTCACAACCGACACAGAAATATTCAGTATCACTTCCTCTCCATACTGCACTCTCCAGACTCTCAAAAACAACACATTAATATCCAGTATCAGTTCCTAACTATATTGCACTCCCCAGATAATCAAAATCAACACAGAAACATTCAGTAATAGTTCCTATCTATATTGCACTTCCCAGAACCTCACAAAAAACTCAGTAACAATCAGAATCAGTTCCTCTCTATATTGAACTCACCAGACCCTCACAACCAACACAGTAGCATTCATTATTAGTTCCTATCTATATTGCTTTCCCCAGACCCTCACAAAGGACATAGTAGCATTTAGTACCAGTTCATCTCTATATTTCCTTCCCGAGACCCTCAAACCAACACAGTAAAATTCAGTATTTTTCCTCTCTATATAGCTCTCCCCAGACCCAACCAAAGAACATAGTAACATTCAGTATCAGTTCCTCTCTATACTGCTTTCCCCAGAACCTCACAATCAACACAGCTTAATTCAATATTAGTTCCTCTCTATATTGCTTTCCCCAGACCCTCACAACCAACACAGAAAAATTCAGGATTAGTTCCTATCTATATTGCTCTCCCCACACCCTCGAAACCAACACAGTAACATTCAGTATTAGTTCCATTGTAAATTGCCCTCCCCAAATCCTCACAAATATTTCCTCTGTCTATTGAATTCCCAGAATCTCACAAACTACACAGTAACATTCAGTATCATTTCCTCTCTATATTGCCCTACTCAGACCCTCATAACAAACAGAGTAACATTCAGTATTAGTTCCTCCATAATTTGCACTCCCCAGAACCTCACAACCAACATAGTAATATTCTGTATTAGTTCCTCTCTATATTGCCCCCCGCCATACCCTCCCTAGCAACACAGTAACATTCAGTATCAGTTCCTCTCTAAATTGCCTTCCCCAGACTCTCAAAAATAACACAATAATATTCAGTTTCAGTTCCTCTCTATGTTGCTCTCCCCAGACCCTCACAAAAAACACAGTAAATTTCAGTATCAGTTCCTGTCTATATTGCACTCCGCAGACCCTCACAAACAACACAGTAACATTCATTATCAGTTCCTCTCTACATTGCCTTCCCCAGACCCTCACAACCAACACAGAAATAATCGGTATCAGTTCCTCTCAATATTGCACTCACCCAGACCCTCATAACCAATACATTAAAATTCAGTATTAGTTCCTCTCTAAATTGCCCTACCCAGACCCTCACAACCAACACTGTAACATTCAGTTTCATTTCGTCTCTATATTTCTCTCCCCAGACACTCATACACAACACACTAAAATTCAGTATTAGTTCCTCTCTCTATTGCCCGCCACAGACCCTCACAAACAACACTGTAACATTCAAATTCATTTCGTCTCTACACTGCTCTCCACAGACACTCATACACAACACATTAAAATTCAGTATTAATTCCTCTCTATATTGCCTTCCCCAGACTCTCACAACGACCACATTATTATTCAGTATCATTTCCTCTATATATTGCCCTCCCCAGACCCTCACAACAAATAGAGTACAATTCTGTATCAGTTCCTCTCTATATTGCCCTCCCAGTCTCTCACACCACCCACAGTAACATTCAGTATCAGTTCCTCTTTATATTGCACTCCCCAGACCCTCACAACAAACAGAGTAACGTTCCATATCAGTTAATCTCAATATTGCCCTCCACAGACGCTCACAAAAACAGAGTAATATTCGATATCAGTTCCTCTCAATATTGCCCTCCACAGACTCTCACAAAATACAGAGTATTATTCAGTATCAGTTCCTCTCTCTATTGCACTACACAGACTATCAAAACCATCACAGTAACATTCAGTATCAGTTCCTCTCAATATTGCCCTGCAAAGGCTCTCACAATCAACACAGTAATATTCATTATTAGTTCCTCTCTCTATTGCCCTCCACAGATATCCTCAACCAACACAATAACATTCAGTATCAGTTCCTCTCAATATTGCCCTCCACAGGCTCTCACAATCAACACAGTACTATTCATTATCAGTTCCTCTCTCTATTGCCCTCCACAGACACTCTCAAACAACACAGTAACATTCAGTATTAGTTCCTCTCAATATTGCCCTCCACAGAATCTCACAACCAACACAGTAACATTCAATATCAGTTCCTCTCATTATTGCACTCCACAGGCTCTCACAATCAACACAGTAACATTCAGTATCAGATCCCCTGTATATTTCCCTCCCCATACCCTCGCAATGAAAACAAAAGCAATCAGTACCAGTTCTTTTTATAATGTCCTCCCCAGACTCTCACAACCAACACAATAATATTCAGTATCAGTTCCTCAATCTATTGCCCTCCACAGAATCTGACAACCAACACAGTTATATTCAGTATCAGTTCCTCTCTATATTGCCCTCCACAGGCTCTCACAATCAAAAGAGTAAAATTCAGTATTAGTTCCTCTCAATATTGCCCTCCACAGAATCTCACAAACAACAAAGTAACATTCAATATCAGTTCCTCTCTCTATTGCCCTACACAGACTCTCACATCCAACACAGTAACATTCAGTATCAGTTACTCTATATATTGTCCTCCACAGACTCTCACAACCAACACAGTAACATTCAGTATCAGTTCCTCTCTATATTGCCCTTCCCAGACCCTTACAACAAACAGAGTAACGTTCAATATCAGTTCCTCTCAATGTTTCCCTCCACAGACCCTCACAACAAACAGAGTAACATTCAATATCAGTTCCTCTCAATATTGCTCTCCACTGGCTCTCTCAATCAACACAGTAATAGTCAGTATCAGTTCCTCTCTCTGTTGCCCTCCACAGAATCTCACAACCAACACAGTAACATTCAGTATCAGTTCCTCTCAATATTGCCCTCCACAGGCTCTCACAATCAACACAGTA
>Ga0123357_10003147_pt1 | contig 18764 bp, 17 predicted proteins | sample TergutEmb28metaG_FD_89873 | JGI IMG/M metagenome (GOLD analysis project Ga0123357, IMG submission 89873) | Embiratermes neotenicus P4 segment gut microbial communities from Petit-Saut dam, French Guiana - Emb289 P4 | ecosystem: Host-associated > Arthropoda: Insects > Digestive system > Gut ...
ATTGACGCCGATTCAACCGGCCGTGACGAGACATTCCGCGGTGTGGCGCTGAGCTGTGATGCCAGTGGGGTTTATACGTTGCTAAACCCGTATCATGGTGCGCAGTTGGCGCTTTGCGAGGCCTATCGCAATGTGGCGATGACGGGCGCCCAACCGATTGCGGTGACCGATTGCCTCAATTTCGGTTCACCGGAGGAACCTGAAGTGATGTGGCAATTCACGGAGGCCATCAGGGGGCTGGTTGACGCATGCAAGGTGCTTGGGTTGCCCGTCACTGGTGGCAATGTCAGCTTTTACAACCGCACCGGTGTTTTCAATATCAATCCGACGCCGGTGGTTGGCGTGCTTGGTGTAATTGACGATGTGCGTAAACGCATCAAAAGCGCTTTTGCGCGTCCCGGTGATTTGGTTTGTCTTGTGGGCACCACGCACGACGCATTGGACGGCACGGTGTGGGCTGAGGTCGTCCACAGGCATTTGGGTGGCCTGCCGCCCATGCCGCGTCTGCGCATGGAAAAATCACTGGCCAAGGTTATGGCTGAGTCGTCAAAAGACGGCCTGCTGCGCTCTGCTCATGACCTGTCGGAAGGTGGGCTGATACAAGCCATCGTTGAATGCTGTCTGCTTGGTGGCTGCGGTGCTGAGCTGCACCTGCCAGGCGTGTTGGATGTGACGGCCCAGTTATTTGCTGAGACGCCGGCGCGGGCGCTGGTTTCACTGCCGTCGACGTCGCTATATGAATTCGACGAGTTGTGTGATATTTATGGTTTGCCGTGCGTTCAGCTTGGTGTGGTGATGGGCAACCGTCAGCTTGTGCTAGACGGTGTGCTGCGCTGGAGCCTGGACGAGTTGTATGAAGCATGGAAGGGCACAATCCCGGCGGCCATGGGGGATTAGATGCAGTGTCTAGGCGAGGATGCCGCGCACCAGCAGTATGACGCAGGCGACGATCGTCGTCACCAGTGTGATGCCTTCGAATTGGCCTTGGTTTATGCGCGTCAAGAACCGTCTGCCAAGCAGGCCGGAAATCAGCACCAGTGGCACCAGCGTCACCAAAATGATGACGTGATGCCAGTTCAGCACGCGCAAACTGATCAAGAATGGCACTTTGCACAGGTTGACAATGCAATAAAACCAGGCGGCTGACGCGACGAAACGCATTTTGTTTGTGTGGGTGACCAGCAGGTAAAGGCTCATGACGGCAGCGGCGGCGTTGCCGACGATGGTCACAAAACCGGCGGCCACACCGGTGCCTATCGTCAGGGCGGCGCGTTTCGCGCCGGCGTGTTCTGTGTCGGTGGCGTCGTCGTCCGTTGTCTTGGCGATGGTGGCGTGTATGCGCAAAATCAGCTGCACAATCAGTGTGACGGCGATGCACGAACCAATGCCGATCAGCATCACTTTGTCGTCCACGAGGTGCATAAACAATGCGCCCAAGGCGATGCCGGGGATGACGGCGGGCAGCAGACTTCTAATCAGGTGCCAGTCGGCTTGTTTGTGGTAAAGGGAAACCGCCAAAATATCGCCGCTGATCAGCAGAAAAGTTGACGACGCGGTTGATTCTTTGGCCGGAAAGACGAAAGCAAACAGGGCCACAACGATGACGCCCAGCCCGCCGATCGATGTTTTGGTAACGCCAACCAATAGGGCTGCCACCGCCAAGATTAGCCACTGGACCAGGCTCATATCCACGCCGCAATAGTTTAGTGCGCTAAAGACTGGGCGCAGAGCCTAATAGATAGACTCTGCGCCCAGCTGAGGGCAGGTGGACGTCCCCCTGCGGGAGATTCCTGGAAGGTGGTGAAGTATTGCAGCGCCAGTCCCGCCAGATATGGCCGGCGGGCAGCGGGTGCAATACTTCACCAGTCTTCTAAACCCAACCGTAAATCAGCACCCAGTAGGGGATACTGATCAGCATCAAGGCCAGGTATGTGTATGCCCAGGCGCTTTGCGCCTTCCAGAACTGCTTGTGCTCTGGGAAGTAGCCGCTAAGCATGTAGCCAACACCGTGTCCGGCGCCGTATGGCGTCAAAGCGCCGTAGCCTTCCTTGGTGTGGATCATCACGATGCCGAACAGCTGCACCGGGAAGCCCGGGATGGCGGCCACAACGGCAAGCCACAGCGGCATCAGCGTTGTGACGTGAGCGGTGATGCTGACGTACATGTAGTGCAGCAGGTAGTCGATGACGATCAACACGACGATGATCAACACGACTGACAGGCCCAGGTGAACCATCAGGTCGGCCGACGCGTGCGAAACCCAGTTCAGGAATCCGACGTCGCCCAGGCCGGTGGCCAAGGTGATCAGCGTTGCCAAGACGACAACGATGTTCCAAGCTGACTTCTCGGCCAGCACTTGTTCCCAGTCGATGACGCGGGTCATCAGCAGCAGCGAGACTGCGATCAGGGCTGTCATCGTGGTTGGGATGGTCTGGTTGAGGAAAATCCAGCCAACCAGCGCCATGACGAAAACCGCCAGCGTGATGATCTCTTTGCGCGTCAGCCGGCCCATTTCCTTCAGCTGGCCATGCGCCCAAACCGGCGCCTCAGGGAACTTCGTCACCGTCGGCTTGAAGAACTTGTAGGCAATCAGCGGCGTCAGGATGAACATGATGATCGCCTGCGGAATGTAGCCGTACAGATATGCCATCCAGCTCAGTGGCGGCAGGCCCGACGCCTTCGAGATGAATTCGACGCCCAAGATCGTCATCGCAGCTGCCGTCAAGAAGGTTGAGCTTGAAATGAATGTGCACACGAACGATGTGAACATCAAGAACGAGCCCACCTTGCCGGCCGACTTGGAGTCTGGATGCGAATCAAGCGCTTCGGACGTGGCGCGGGCGATGGGATAAATCGTCCCAAAGCTGCGCGCCGTGTTCGACGGCATGAACGGACCCAAGACGAGGTCAGCCGTGCAGAAGGCGTAACCAAGGCCAAGAGCCGTCTTGCCCATGAGCCTGATCAATATCAAAGCGATACGCTTGCCAATGCCTGAGTTCTTTAAAGCCACGGCAAAAATCATGGCTGCGAAAACAATCCACACAACACTGTTTGAGAACCCACTGAGGGCCCATGTCAATGTGCCAGAACCGGTGGCTTGGGCATATGTTGTTGGATCTGTTGCGTCCTCAAGTTTGCCGTATAGGCCCAAGACGGCTATTACGCAGACGCCGATTAAGCCAAAGGCGCCCATCGGCAATACCTCAATTGCGACGCCAATAATTACGCCGACAAATATCGCGAAGTAATACCAGGCGCGGGTTGAAAGGCCCTCCGGGTGCGGTACAACGAAAGCCAAAACCAGCGAAACCACAATCGGAATGCAAATCTTGATTATCGTGGCGCGTGGATTGTTTTTCGTTTTGTCCAGCGTTGCAGCTGGGTTTTCTGCCGGGGGCAGTTCATCTGGCGACGCGGCCAGATCCGGCTTTGTAGTTTGACTCATGGTCGTGCCTTTAGTCGATTGGAACTTCTATATCGAGCAACGGCGGGTACTGCTGGCAACCAAAAATGTCCCTTTCGCCAGCTGAACCGGACGGCACTTTGCGCTCGATCGTAAATTTAATTGCATAGGCGGGATCATATTCCACGAAATCGCAGATGATGTCTTCGCTAATGCCATACAAAGCGGCGACGCTCTGCTTCGTCAGCACACCGCTTTTCTTAACCAACTCATAATTTTCAGATTCCCTGAAAATAATGTCGAAGGTAATCCTGTCGGTGCCGGCGTTTTTGCTGCGAATAGTTTTCGCTAAATCAACCAGTTTTTTAGTTTGCATCGTTACGTCTCCTATTCCTAGCCGACCTCAACCACATGGGTTTCAAACAGTTCCATCGGGTCGTCGACGGCGATCGTGTGATCAAGCGTCCACATATATGCGGGCGTCGCCTGAATTACCTCATCGACGACGAACGCAACAGACCCGGCGGTGCCCTTTACCTCTGGCAGCCTGGCGTAGAACATTTGCCGGGTGCCAAGCATGGCCACTTCTTCTGCCATCTCTTTGGTCGGGGCGACGCCCTGAACGACGACGCACAGCTCGTGAGCTTTGCTTTCTTTGACGGGCTCAAGATCGCCCATGACGCCGTTCTTGCCGTAAACGATGTAATGCAGCTCGTAGCCAGAATCGCCAAATCTCTCGCGCACCTGGTCTTTGGCCCACTGAATTACCTTGTCAACGTTCTTAATGGTGTACGGATCGCGAATGCCGGCGATGCCGATGTAGCGCTCGCCGATCTTGCCGGACCCTTCAAGCTTGACCTTGACGCGGCCCTCGATCGGAACAAATTCCGGGCCGGTGATGCGGCAGGTCTTCTTGTCATACTGCTCGTAGTGGCAATTGGTCATGTCCATTTTGCCGCCGGCGACGTACTCAAAGAAGGGGTTGCTGCGCTCATACATGGCATGTCCGGCCACAGACGCAATCGTGCACATTTGATCTGGGTGCATGGCCTTGACCTTGACGTCGTCCATCGTGATCGTCCCCATGATCGACTCTTTGCCGCCATAGGGTTCTGCGCAAAATGACGCGCATTCCAAAACCTTGCCCAGGTAGTAAGAAAGGCTTTCGGGGAAACCCTGCTGAATGGCCGGGGCGGCGAAAATAACGCAGTCGCTGCAACGGCCACCGATAATTACATCGGCACCTTCATTCAACAGCTTAATAAACGGATGGACGCCGGCTACGGCAACAATTCTGTCGGTCTTTTCAAGCTCGTCCCTTGTCAGGTTGTGACGCCCGTCAAGACCCTCGATTTCTTCGCCAGAATCCATTACATCTATCAGATGCTGCTTGCTGACCTCAGAATAAAAATACCCCAGCTTAAACGGCGGGGTGTTGTGCTTTTTGGCCAGATCTTTGATGATCTCGACATACATGTCGACGCGGCTGTTTGTGCCGGTGTCGCCGGCAGAGCCGATGATCATAGGCACGCCCAACCGGCGTGACTCGACGAACATCAATTCCAGATCATGAATCTGGGTGGATTTCAGACTTGTCGAAATATCGTCACCTAGCGGGACGGGACCAATGTCGTCGCTGCCGGAATCGCACAGAATATAATCTGGCCCATCCTCGACACCAATATAAAAACTTCCCTCTTTTGTCGGACCAAATCCTAAATGGCCGTTGGGACACAAAAACTTCAGTTGCTCTTTCATATTACCTCCTTGTAATTAATGGGGTGCCGATCCAAATAACTGACTAATTGGTCAGTATTGGTTTATCCCGAAAACGTCACCTCCTTTAGCGGTTTTTCGGCATTGTAATGGCGTTTGTGTTACCGCCGATGATCCTAGTTGAGCCCGATCTGTCAATCAAGTCAACTAGAAAGACAAGACCATAGGTGGATGTAAAACCGAAACTTCTAATGCTTTCGTCACTGCTGTTTGGGTTACGTTGTAAAAAGAAATGATCACTGCGACGCCGGTTGGCCGGACAGCCCGTTCAGAAGTGTCAGTGAGGCGATGTAGGCTCGTCCCCATGAGTGATGAACTGTTGACGCGTCTTGACGCCGTTTTGCCGCGCACCCTTGACGATTTGAAGGCGCTGGTTGCCATCCCGTCCGTGTCGTCGCAGCCAGAGCACGCCGACGATGTGCAGGCCAGCGCCGAGCAGGTGGCGGCGTGGCTGCGTGAAATCGGCTGCCCAGATGTCGCCATCGTGCGCGAAGGCGGCCAGCCGGCCGTTGTGGCGTCCTTCCCGGCGCCCGATGGCCAGCCGACGGTTTGTCTATATGCGCATCATGACGTGCAGCCCACCGGCGATGTCGCGCGCTGGACCACCCCGCCATTCCAGGCGGACGAGCGGGACGGGCGCTTGTGGGGCCGCGGCGCCGCCGACGACAAGGGCGGTGTTGGCGTCCACCTGGCCGTGCTGCGCGCTTTTGAGGGACGCCCGCCGATCGGGGTGCGCCTATTTATTGAAGGCGAAGAAGAGATCGGCTCGCCCAGCCTGCGCGCCATCATGGACGCCCACCACGACCAACTGGTCGCCGACGTATTTATTATTGCCGACTCCGGTAACTGGAACGTTGGCGCGCCGGCGCTGACCACGACGCTGCGCGGCGTCACAGACTGTGTTGTTGAAGTGTCAACCCTTGATCATGGTTTGCATTCTGGCGAGTTCGGTGGTTTGGTGCCCGATGCGCTGACATGCCTTTGCCGTCTTCTGGCCACGCTGCACGACGAGCGCGGCAATGTGGCCGTGGCAGGGCTTGTGCATTCGCAGGCGGCCGACGTCGAGTATCCGCTTGATCGCCTGCAGCACGAAACTGACAAGTTGGACGGTGTTGAGTGGATCGGCGACGGTTCTGTGGTGCAGCGCAACTGGAACGCGCCGTCCATATCGGTGCTTGCCATCGACACCACGCGCATCGCTGACGCGTCAAACACATTGATCCCAGCCGCCAAGGCCAAGGTCAGCTTGCGGGTGGCGCCGGGCGACGACGCAGAACACGCCGCGCAGATGCTGCATCGTCACCTTATGACGCACGCCCAGTGGGGCGCCCAGGTGAAGATCAGCGACGGGTCGGTGGGCCAGCCGTCAACCATCGCCGTGGACGGGCCGGGCGCCCGCGCCGCCATCGACGCCATAACGCAGGCCTGGGGTGTTGCACCGGTGATGATGGGCATGGGCGGCTCAATACCGATGATTTCGGACTTCCAGCAGGCCTTCCCCGGCTGCGAGGTTGTGGTGACGGCGGTGGCAGATCCGACGTCGCGGGCTCACAGCTTGGACGAATCCGTCGATTTGGACGATTGGCGCAAGGCCGCCATCGCCGAGGCGCTGCTGATCGAAGCGCTGGCTCAGGAGAAACTATGAGTGAAGTTCACCGCCGGCTGAATTCCGGCGTTATCAGAAGGGGTCCCGTCAAGACCCGTCAGCTTGACCGCGAGCTGCTAAGGCCGGACGATGGTTTGTGGACGCAGGGCGATCCCTGGCGGGTGCTGCGCATCCAAACAGAGTTCGTCGAGGGTTTCGAGGCCCTTGAAGACCTTGGTCCGGCCGTCTCGATCTTCGGGTCTGCCCGCACCAAACCGCACGACCCGCTGTTCCAGGTGGCCTACGACATCGGGCAGGCACTGGCCAAGCGGGGCATCGCCGTCATCACGGGGGCGGGGCCGGGTGCGATGGAAGCCGCCAACCGCGGCGCCGACGATACCGGCGGCATTTCCGTTGGGCTTGGCATTGAGCTGCCATTTGAAGAGACGATGAACCCGTCGGTAAACCTCGGCATCATGTTTCGCTACTTCTTCGCCCGCAAGGTGATGTTCCTCAAATACGCTCAGGGCTTCATCGTCATGCCCGGCGGGTTTGGCACGTTTGACGAGCTGTTCGAGACGTTGACGCTGATGCAAACAGGCACCGTCGACGGCTTCCCGCTGGTGCTTTTCGGCGTCGATTATTGGACGGGCCTGCTCGACTGGATACGTGGGACGATGCTACAGCGTGGCTACATCAACGCAGAAGATCTCGATCTGGTCACTGTGACCGACGATGTTGAGCACGCCGTGGCTGCGGCGTGCGCACAGATTGATTTTGGTATGGGAGCATAGACGTCATGGTTTGGTTCATCGTCGTTTTGGCAGTCGTGGTGATCGCTATCGCCTGGCTGGCCGCACAGGGCAGGCTCGGCGGCATGCCGCCAATGGTGGACGATCGGCCTGGCCCAGACTTACCGGATTCCGACCTGCGGGGCGACGACCTGCGCCGGGTGCGCATCGCCGTCACATCGCGGGGCTATTCAATGCAGCAGGTGGACGCACTGCTTGAGCGGGTGGCCAATCAGCTGGATGGACGCTCGTATCATCCTGTGGACGAGCACGCGGCCTGGGAGTGGCCAAGCGACGCAACGGCCGCCGAGATACCGCCAGCAGACAACACTGACGCTGAGTCAAGCGCGGCCGATCAAGAAGAGACCCAGCCAATTGAGGTTGAAGTTGGGCCGCCTGATGAGACGCCAGCAATAGATGTTCCAGATGCTGAAACACCAGGCGACGCTGATGAGACGCTAAGCCAAGCAGAGCCAGAATTGGAGCCCACTGAGGGCGAGTCACCGCACGAGGACGAATAAACAACAACATGGTCGGGGCAAATGCCCCGACCACGCCAAGTTGGGATCAGTGCTGCTTATTCGACGACACCTTTGAGGCAATCGTATAGTTCTTCGGCCTCGGCTTGGTTGATTTCAACTACCAGACGACCCCCACCGTCCACTGGCATGCGCAACACTAGGCCGCGTCCTTCTTTGACCACTTCCATTGGTCCCTCGCCGGTGCGCGGTTTCATGGCTGCCATGACTTCCTCTTTCTTGATGTGTGGTGCCTGTGGCGCCTGCTAGAGCACGCTCTCTATCTATTTTCGCACATCGCCGCCTAGATGTACGAAGTCCCGGTGCCTTGGCAACACTTCTAAGTTCGTGTTCGCGACTCTGAGACGCGAAGTCACTACATCTATGCCCGGTCGGTAGAATGTTGTCAACATCGGATGCGGGGCTCGGGAGAGGGCGTGGCGATGGAAGAACAGACGAGTCGAGGCGATGCCTTGACCCAAACTGGTGCGACGCAGAAAATTACCGTCCCACCGCGCGAGTCGTTGGGCGACTTGGGACGTCAAGGGCAACTACCAATCACACAACAAGGACTGGCCCTTGAGTTGGCCATCCGTATTGGTGATTTGTTGCAATCGTCTGGCCAATCGGTCAATGACACCGTCGTGATCATCAGGCGGGTGTGTCAGGCTTATGGGTTGCGGCGCGTCCACGTCGACATCACGTTCACGGCCATCGTCGCGTCATACTACCCAGGGGACGGCCAAGGGCCCGTCACAGCGATGCGCACCGTCGAGCCCGCGTCACCAGATCTGACCAAAACCGCCAACCTAAACCGCCTGGTCACCGACATTGTGGCGGGGGAGTCGCTGAAGCGGGCGTTGGCGCGATTTGATGAGATCCGCGCGGCGCCGCTGCCGTATCCGTCCTGGGTGGCCACCCTTGGCAATGCCAGCATCGGCATGGCCATCCAGCTGTTCTACACCACATCGCCCGTTGTGCTGGTGGTCGCGCTGCTCACAGGCATCGGGTTGAACCGGTTGCTGGCCTTTTTGGAGCGCCGCTCCATGCCGGTGTTCTTCCAGCAACTAGCTGGCGGCTGGCTGATCGTCACCATCACGGCGTTCATATCGTGGGTTGGCAACGTCGACACGACAGGGATTTTTCACGGGTTGAACCCGACGCTGATAGCCGTCGGCGGTATCGTCCAGCTTGTCGCTGGCATGAAGTTCGTCGCCGCTGGTCAGGACGCCATTGACAGTTTCTATGTGACGGCGACGGCCCGCATGCTTCAGGTGGCCATGTTGACGGCCGGCATTGTCGCAGGCCTTGTCAGTGGCCTGATGGTGGCTGCACGGCTTGGTATCTTCGTCTATATTTCGCCAGAGCCGATCAGCCACGGCGCGGTGCCGGCGCAGTACGTCGGGGCCGTCCTTGCCGCGATTTTCTTCGCCGTCGGCTCGTTCGCCGACCGTCGGGCAATCGCACTGTCAGGTGCCGGCGCGGCCCTGGCGTGGTTTGGTTTCAACGTCACGCAGGCGGCCATCAGCGGCGTCATTTTCGCGGATTTCGTCGCCGCGTTGCTGGCGGCTTTCGTGACGACGATGCTTGTCAGACGCACGAGCATACCGGGTTTCGCCGTTGTCAACGGCTCGCTGCTTGTGCTGGTGCCCGGCATGCGGGTGTATAACGGGCTGCTGCAGATGGTTGGCACATATGTGGTGCCGGCGGCCCCGGACCAGGGCGCGTCAACCCTGATGGTGGCCATCGGGGTGGCGTTGGCCATCGCCTCCGGCGCGTCCCTTGGCATGTATGTTGGGCGCCCGGTGGGCGACCGGATCATGCGCGTCCCACTGCAATGGTATGGGCACATGCGCCAGTGGCGGCAACGGTAAAGTAAGCGTCCTAATCCCTGCACCGGAAGGACGACATGCTTGGCGCTATCGACCTTGGCCTTATTACCGGGCTCATGGCGCTTGGTGTCTATTTGACGTTCCGAGTGCTGAATTTCGCCGATCTAACCGTTGACGGCAGCTTCGTCACCGGCGCCGCCATTGTGGCGGCCAGCATTGCGGCAGGTTGGCCGCCGCTGCTGGCCACCGCCGTCGGGTTTGTTGCCGGGTGTGCGGCGGGCGCTATCACCGGGCTGTTGAACACTTGGGGCGGCATCAATCCGCTGCTGTCTGGCATATTGACACAAATTGCGTTGTATTCAATAAACCTGCGCATCATGGGTGTGGCAAACATCAGCCTGCTTGGCAAGCCGACGCTGCTCAGCGGGTTGCGTCCAATGTTTAGCACGTGGGTGTCCGTGTGCGTTTTTGCTTGTGTGGCGGTGGTTTTCTGGCTGGTCGTCACCTGGTTTTTGGGGACGACCGTTGGCCTTGGGCTGCAGGCGTCAGGCGACAACGAGACGATGGCCCGGGCGCAGGGCTGCGCCAGCAAGGGCATGGTGGTGGCGGGCCTGGCGCTCAGCAACGGCCTGGTGGGGCTGTCTGGCGGCTTGTTGGCGCAGTATCAGGGTTTCACCGATATTTCGATGGGCATCGGCACAATCGTGGCTGGGCTGGCCAGCGTCATCATCGGGCAGGCCATTTTTGGCGCCAAACCGGTGTGGCGGGGCGCACTGGCGGCCGTGCTTGGGTCGGTGATTTACCGGGTGGTAATTCAGTTGGCGTTGGCGGTTGGGTTGCGCGCCACAGATATGAAGATTATCTCGGCGGTGCTTGTGATCGCGGCATTGCTGATACCGCGTATTCCGTTTTTCAACAGTTTTGCCCGCGCCCGTCGCGAGCGCGAAATCGCCAAACAAGTGCTGGCAGCTGACTTGGCGCAAACAAACGAGGTTAGGCTATGAGCGAACCACGATTGGATATTCGGGGCGTCTCGAAAACGTTCTTCCCGTATTCGGTTAACGAGCGCGTCGCATTGGACGACGTGTCACTGCAGCTAGAAGACGGCGATTTTGTCACCGTCATCGGGTCAAATGGGGCAGGAAAATCGACGCTGCTTTCCGTCGTCGCCGGGCTTTACAGGCCAGAGCGCGGCCGTGTGCTAATTGACGGGGTGGACGTGACTGGCTGGCCCGAGCCGCGCATGGCCTGCCGCGTGGGCCGCGTCTTTCAAGACCCAATGGCGGGGACGTCGCCCGGCCTGACCATCGAAGAAAACCTGGCCGTGGCGGCCCATCGTGGCCGCGTCCGCAACCTGGGGTGGGGCATCACGGCGGCCAAACGGGCGTGGTTTAGGCAGCAATTGGCTGTGCTTGGCCTTGGGCTTGAAGACCGGTTGACGACGCGGGCCGCCTACCTTTCTGGCGGGCAGCGTCAGGCGTTATCGCTTGTGATGGCCACGTTTACGCGTCCAGACATTTTGTTGTTGGACGAGCACACCGCCGCCCTAGACCCGCAGCGCGCAGAGCTGATCACCCGGTTGACGCAGCAAGAAGTGGCAGCAAACAAGTTGACAACCCTGATGGTGACGCACAACATGGCCCAGGCGCTGCGGTTGGGCAACCGTCTGATAATGATGCACGCCGGACGCATCGTCTTGGAGCTGGCGGACGAAGCCAAAGCCAACGCCTCAATTGACGACCTGCTGGCCGAATTCGAAAAGCGAGCGGCACTGACAGATCGCACCCTGTTGGCCTAATTGGCTGACGTGGTCAGCGCCTCGGTTTTGCGGTCTGGCAAAAAGATCATGACGCCGGCGACGGCGGCCGCCAGTTTCGAAGTGACGTTGAATATCAATGCCACAGCCCCGGTGGGGTAATTGAACCCGGTGATGGCCCATCCGGTCCACAACAAAAACATTACGGACAGTGCGAAAAGCGTTTCGCGTCGCAGCTTGGCGGGGATGATTGCTATACCGTCAGCTCGTCGATATGTGTGGCGGCCCGTTGTGACGCTCCGTCGAACATAAGCCGCAATATGCCTTTCATTTCCTGTTATCCAAGAACATCAACTATGTGTCACAGTGTTTTCATATCTGTGGCAATCCTTTCATTGCTGGCGCGCAAGTACCGTCTATGTTCATTTAAATATCGCCTATTCTTATGAAAATGCTGTCTGAATTGGCTGAATGCCATCCATTATCTGCTTGGTGCCCCCCCCGCGGAATAGCCTTGTTGCACCAGTGAGGACGACGGCGCCTCACTATTGAATCCAATGAGTGCGCCGATCATGCTCATCAAAACAAAAGTTGGTTAGGAGTAGAAGCGAAGAAACTACTAGTATCCGGACTAGTCGCGTTGGTGACAGTCGCCGCGACCATGTGTGTTTCCGCCCAGATGGTCACAGCCTACGCCGCGGTCGCACCCAGGTATCAGGCGTGGCAAGACGCTAACCGCGGAGGCATGCTGTTCACGGCGCCAGGTGGCACGATGGGGAGTTCAAATTACCCATATTACAACATGACAGATCACGGGATGAACGACAAAATCTCATCTATCCAGAACTATCAGTCCGGATATCTGTATGCATACCAGGATATCGATATGAAGGGCTGGCGTTTAACGGTCAAAGCGAATCAATACATGTCGGATCTCAGAAACTATCCAGCCGATAACGGCAGCGCGACCAATGATCGAATTAGCAGTATGTGGTGACCCGACAGTTGAAGAGCCGAATGCGTCACCTGTTATAAAAGTGGGAGTGAGTAAGAAATGAAATACCGAGTTGGAATAGTGGAGATTCTTGGACAGTTTGGCGTTATTTCGCTTCTAATGAGCGCGCTTGTTGGGTGCGTTGCTGCTGGAGGCGGTTCGCCTAACATGGCACCGAGTGCGGGTTTAGGCATGCTCAATTGGACCACACCCTCTTTCACTGTGCCGATTGATGCTTATGCCATGAACCTACATGATATTCAAATTGTTGAGGCGGCTCATACGGCGCTTGTTCTTGAGTGCGTCAATGGCAATCAAACCCTTGGTGCATCGCAGCTGGACAATGTCCGTGAGTGGTTAGCGGCCTACTGGACACCTCAAACGTGGATGTTTGGCAATTGGGATGCTTCATATGTGGCTGTCCATGGTGGGCAAACCAGCCGCCCTCAGCCGGACGTGCAGCTTGGGCCGGATCTGATAGGTTCGGATCGTCAGATTGCTTGTGTTAATGAAGACGCGACGGTTTTGGGTATGCAATCGGTTTCACCCGGCTATGGGCTTGTCGCGTCGCCACCAGACGAAACCATGAAACTGACGCAATATTGGGGTGAAGGCGTGGGACGCGCTGTTGCTGACCCTCGGTTGGTGGCGCTCAACAAGCAAAGAAATGATTGCACGCAAAGTCACGGATATTCCATCTACTATTCAGATGACGGTACTGGTGGTTTGTCGTACGACCACAGCTGGACTGATGAGCAGCGTATTCAGGCTGAAGTGGCTGAGGCGCAGTGTTCTGATGACATGAATTACACCCAGCAGGTGGTGGACATGGTAGCCACCTATCAGTTGGATACCATCGCCAAACACCAAGCAGAGCTGATAGCGATCAAACAGACGCTGGACCAAAGAGTTGCAGACGCGACAACGATCCTCTCGAATCTCGGGCTGATGTAATTGACAGATGCCCAAGCTCAAGATAACGGCTCTCAAAGGAGGCCAATCAGCGCAATACTTGCACCCAACAGCAAGGTTACTCAATCATCGTGCCTTCTGGCAGCAAGGTTGGCCATGTGAAGCTTGAAGACAATTGGACCGCTGAACAGGTGTTGAATGCCAGAGTGGCAGAAGCCAAATGTTCCGATGACATGTCCTACACACAGCAGGTAATGGATATTGTCGCAGCTTATCAAGAACAGGTGATAACCAAACACGAGGCTGAACTGGTAGCAATGAAACAGCAATTAGACGAACGCGTCACCCGGGCCACGCAACTTCTTGTGGATATTGGCGTTATGTAACACGTTCACCTGCTCAAGCATGGTGGGGTATGGACACGCATTTAGCCATACCCCACCATGCCAAAGTCAGTCAGTCGGCCGCATTGCGATTTGCCGAAAGACTCTCTTGTTAACACCGATCTTGTCAGCAACGTGGCAATCGGGCAAATGATCAGGGCAGGATAATCGCTGGCCACATTGAATGAAAGGAACAAATGAGCGACAAACAGGTCGCTGAGGACACAAATCGCGAAGCATCGCCATCTGGTGACTACCAGAATGACACATATCAATCCCATGCTGACGCACCTCATCCTCTTGAGGTACGAGGGGAATCGTCAAAGCGCCCGATAGTATTTGGTGTGCTGGCGGGCCTTTTGATCGGCGCGCTGGCAGGTGCGTTGACCATGGCATCAGCTTTCCCACGGCCTGACACATCCGCCATTGACGCGGCACAGCAGGTTGTGCGGGTGACGGCGGCAGTATCAGCGCAGCCAACACGTACAGTGTTTACTTTGCTAGGCTCCGTGACAGCACACACGACAGTTGCGGTCCTACCGAATGCTGCAGGTACTGTGGGGATGGATGTCGTGTCTGGACACGTTCACGCGGTCGGTGATGTGATTAATCAGTTCGACGTGATAGCTGAGGTATCGAATCGTCCTGTGTTCGCTTTGCTGGCGTCGGTACCATTGTTTCGAGATTTGGCGCCGGATATGACTGGGACAGATGTCATCGCTGTCCAGCGAGCACTCATTGATGCGGGCTTGCTGAAGCGTGGGCCAACGGGCACCATGGACGCGCCAACGTCAACCGCAATCACTAAACTGTTCAAATCGGCGGGTTATGTGGCTCCTAACCTGGCGTCAGTCTTGCCGCAGAAACCGGACCCTGACACAGGAATTGTCCCCGACCCACCCACCCGTGCTGGCCTGCCCCTTGCGGACACTGCGTGGATACCAGCAGCCGACCTTCGAATCGCGGAAGCTTCCAAAGTCGGGCAAATCTTGGACGCCGATAATCCCATGGTCCAGCTAGCGACGCAAATGGCAAGCATCGCTGCGCGTGCGGACGTGTTGGCTGTGGCTAGTTTCGATGTGGGCACGTCGGTGATGGTCCAAATCGGATCGAACACACCAGTAGAGTCCAAAGTACTAGCCGTGTCAACGTTTAACAATGATGGCGCAACACCTGGATACGACCTAACTATCGCCATGCCCGACGGCATTGATGCCTCTGTGACAGCGACCCAGCCAGTTATCGTTACAGAGATGGTGCCGCCGCCAACGGGTCCCGCTGTGCCGCTGGCGGCAATTCGCACGGATAACCAGGGCACCTTCGTTTTTGCGGCCGCCAAGGATGAAACCGCACCTGACGTCAGGATTGATGTGACTGTGCTGGGGCAGGCAAACGGCTACGCAATCTTGGAAGAAAACACGCAACTGTCTGTCGGTACGACCATTGTATTGGCCGGCGAGCGGATCTGATATGAACACGTCAGCAGCGCTAATCGAGGCCGCTGGCCTGCGCAAAACAATACCCGGCGGTGGTACGGCTTTGAGGGACGGAACCTGTCAGATTAGCGGCGGTAGTTTCACCGCAATTGTTGGTGCGTCCGGTAGCGGCAAGACAACACTGCTGAGCCTGCTTGGTCTGCTTGATCATCCCTCTGGCGGACGCTACCTGTTTGATAACGCCGATGTTGCCAAATTGACCGAGACCGAACACAACAGGCTACGTGGCCACCGCATGGGTTTCGTATTTCAAAACTCATATCTGGTGGCCGACGAAACAGTCTTTGAGAATGTGGCACTTCCACTGCGAGTGCGCGGCGTTACCCGTAGCACCCGAACGCGGCTGGTTGATGCGGCCTTGGTTCAGGTCGGCTTACGCGGATTCCAAGGAAAACGAGCCGGCCAACTATCAGGCGGAGAGAAACAGCGGGTCGCCGTGGCGAGAGCCATAGTGGGGCAGCCCGATGTGGTTCTAGCAGATGAACCGACTGGCGCCCTTGATGCGACCTCGAGCCGTCACCTAGTGGGTTTGCTCCGTGACATCGCCCAAACTGGCACAGCTGTCGTCGTCGTCACTCATGATCCTCTCGTAGCCACCATTGCAGACCACGCCATCGAGATTGTTGATGGCGTAACCAATCCCATGCCTGCCAGTGCACCTGCCTCACCGCAGCGGTTGGGGCAGAACACACCAGCCCGCACAACAACATCGTCTAGTTTGCGCCCAGCTGGGGCTAGGCTCATTAGGTGGGTCGAAGAGATAGCCTCAGCAGCGCTAGCACCACTGTCGCGCCCATTGCGGTCAGGACTTGTGCTACTCGCGTACGTTCTGGGTGTGGCCGCCTTGGTCGGCGCGATCGGCCTGGCTGAATCAGCCACAGGCCACATAGTTCAACGTCTAACCGATGCAGAATCCAACCAAGTGCAAGTTAATATGCCAAGTCTGTACGACTCGCCGTTTCTGCTTGATCCAACGCTTCCGGACGGCGCTGCTGCCCGTGCCTCAAAACTGCCAGGCGTTACATTGGCTGTGCCTGTGCGCACATACGGCAGTGAATCGAACATCTTGTCGCGACTACCAGGTGCCACAACTTCTAGTTTCTCAGGCCGCATCTACGTGACCGAAACTTCATATCTTGACAGCCTCGGATACCACGCCGCACAAGGCACCACCGCTCTGCTCACTAACACATGGGACGGCGTGGTCGCCGTTCTTGGTTTTGCTGCCGCCAACGACCTTTCCGTTCCACAACCAGGGCCAGGTGTGCAGATTTGGCTCGGTTACCAGGCTGTTGATGTCATCGGTGTACTCGCCCCTACCGGTGATCCGTTGGTTGACGAAACAGTGTTTTTCTCCCGCGCCGTTGACCCGTACCTAACAAATGTGGTCGATAGCTATTTACTCATTCGCACCGCCAAGGGCTATGCGGAGCCACTGGCCAAAGCCCTGCCACTAGCCCTCGCGCCCGCCAATCCCGGATCTGTGCAAGTCTCAATTACTTCGCAACTTGCCAGTCTTCAAGCCGGCATCAGCTCCGACCTGACGGGGTTACTATCAATCCTGGCCTGGCTGATCCTTGTCCTATCCGCACTGACTGCCAGCACGACAATGTTCCTGTCAGTGCAGCACCGCGCCCCAGAAATCGCTCTTCGACGCGCCATGGGAGCGTCTCGTACCAGCGTGTGGCGTATCTTCACTTACGAGGGAATCCTCATCGGGCTGGCAGGCGGCATCCTGGGCTGCGCCGCGGGCGCAGGGCTTGTATGGTTCGTCGCCAGTCGTGACTCGTGGCCCGTCTGCATCGGTCTGCAAACTGTTTTTCTCGGTCTGGCGGCCGGTCTGGTCACTGGCGTACTGGCGTCCACAGTGCCTGCCATCTACGCAGCAAACCGTGACCCAGCGAGCATTCTACGTACTGTCTAATGCTGATACATCTGTTGGCCTAGTTGGCTGATGTGGTCAGCGCCTGGGCTTTGCGGTCTGGCAAAAAGATCATGACGCCGGCGACGGCGGCCGCCAGTTTAGATGTGACGTTGAATATCAATGCCACGGCCCCGGTGGGGTAATTGAATCCGGTGATGGCCCATCCCGTCCACAACAAAAACATTACGGATAGTGCGAAAAGCGTTTCGCGTCGCAGCTTGGCGGCTGGTGTTAATGTGCATAAAGCAAGGGTTGTGACAAGGAATAGAAATAGCGGGAAGAAATACAGCCAGCGGTAAAGATTGATCGGATCGGGCACATTTAGGTGCCACATGATGATCCAGTCGAATGGAAATTCAAACATGACGGGGCCGGCGCCGGCGGCGGCAATTCCGCTTACCAACGCGAGTTTCCAGCCGAAATGTTTGCGCGTCCAAATGAATACGAGCACGCATGCGATAAGGGCAAACAAAATAGTGAATCTGGTAATAGGGTTTTTGGAGCCGACGGCAGTTTGGCCGGTGGCAACCATCTGGTTGTGAATAGCCACCCCGTATGCAAGGGTCGCCCATTCTTGAATAAGCACGCTAAGCAACCAAATGATGGCGATGAATATACCGATTAACCAGCCACCAGTCCGTGCGGTGCGAGGTTTGCGCAGACGCCAACCAGCAAGGGCAAGCGCCACTGCGATAATGAATAGGACGCAGATAAGCGCGACGCGCGCCGTCCCCGAATAACTGGTCCATTGACTGTATTGAATCATATTGATGCCTCCCACCGCATCGGTGCGGTGCCCGCCGGGTCATTCACCTAGGCAGCTTCATGTTAGTGCTATTGGCAGGCAAATGCGCAACGAACAGTGCCCTCGTCCAGGCAGCGAAAGTAGTGATCAACCACGGGTACGATCTCCTGTACATGCTGTCATTGTGTCGGCTTCACAGTGGGTACAGTTCAGAAGTGTCAATGAATACGCGGGCCATGTGTGTAGACATCGTCACGTATCCAGGTCAGTGGCCGCAATTGCGGCACGCAACGCATCGGCGCCGACGCGGCGCTGATCTCGTTCTGCTGCCAAATCGAGAACGTCCTGGACACGCAGACGCCGATGTCTGCTGCCGGGCAGGCGTCTGAAGGGCAGGACGTGATCCTCGCACAGACGGTCAACGAACTGGCGGCTCACGCCGAGCATTGCGGCTGCCTGGGCGGGTGTTACCTCATCGATGCTGCGCAAGGCGACGATCTTGGCGCCGCGGGCTACGTCGTTAAGCAGTGAACGTATCACCTGGCCGACCACCGTGTCATCGTCAAGACGCTCAGCTAGTCTTCCCGCTGCGGCTCGAACACCTGGGTCGGCGGGGTCCAGGGTCGCTGCGATCGTGTGTGTGGACATG
>Ga0123357_10003148_pt1 | contig 18764 bp, 9 predicted proteins | sample TergutEmb28metaG_FD_89873 | JGI IMG/M metagenome (GOLD analysis project Ga0123357, IMG submission 89873) | Embiratermes neotenicus P4 segment gut microbial communities from Petit-Saut dam, French Guiana - Emb289 P4 | ecosystem: Host-associated > Arthropoda: Insects > Digestive system > Gut ...
GGGGGGGGGGGGTGCTGTTGTCTATAGGAGCAGCTGGGGGACTGTTGTTGGGAGTGACAGACACTGCTGCTGCAGCACACAGACTGAAAACATCAAGCATTTCAAGTAGCGTGCAATGATTGTGCATTGTGTACTGCTGTAATGAGTGCTTTAAGGATGGATACAAGCCATTTGTCATTCGCCACAAAATCTTATACATGCACATCTGTCACATTTCTGTGAGGGATCATCTTGGTGGTGGACTGTAGGTCTGTGTCAAGTTTTTGTGTGATCATTAACAGTCAGATTTGATGCCATTATTTAAAGAGTCTCGTATAGAAAATTGTGTAATCTTCTGGGGGGAAAAAAAGCACACACACACACCCCACAAACACACAGAGTAATTTTATCCAGATAATGTAACAGAATTTAGAAAGAAATATTTGTCAGCTATTGCCATATTTGTGCAGGATAACAGTCTTTAGTTTGGCTTATAATGGAATTAGTATTTCAGGCATAATATCGGTGCCTCCCTTTTAGAATCAAGAGTACCTGAAGTGCAGATTTTGTTTTTGCTTGTTTTGAATGATTAGCTATGAATCACCTTCAAATAACAAAAACCTCCCCACACACACACACACACACACACACACACCTTTATGGGTTTGAAGTTCCCACACAGCGGTCTGAAGATTTATGCCTTGGAATATGTTGGATTATGACACTATAGAATTTGGTAGGTAGGTGTCAACATTGTGGAGGAGTTCACTGCCCTGGACTACACTGGAGATGAAGATACCAAGCCTTTTTGAAATGTTGGTACCTTCCTACTGATCTCTGTGGTATCATATCCCAGAGGGTAGATATATTTGCGAGTGTTATTAATAACTGTGGAATGTGTTTTATTCCATGTTGTGCATAGGGTAATATGCTGGTTCTTCCATCCGGTAATATATTCTATCATTTTAACTTATTTGCTTCATGATGTGTCAGTTTGTAAGACACACAATTTTCCATCCACCAACCTACACAAGATAGTATAGTTTTTTGGCAGGAGTTGCTTGAATGGAAACTGAATGCCATTGCAACCAAGTGATTAGTAAGCTAACAGCTTTCTTGCAATGGCCTCCATTTTTACATTAACTTGTCAAGGGGAAAAAAATGTGCACACTTTTAAGTTACTTATAGTCATAGTTAGCTCTGCTGACAAAATTTCATGTTGTAGTTGGTTGATGGTAATGATATGTCATATTCCAGGCTACACTCATGGCAGGGAACGAATGAACAAAAGTGGTGACAGCTGGTTGGAGGGGGAGAAGTTATGATGATGGGCGGTAGCTTCTGAGTAGATGAGTGGTGGAGAATTTGTTCATTCTTTTCCTGGCCCAGGTGTAGTTTAGTAGTGCTTATCAAATGTAGTTTGGACTATGGCAGTAAATATGTGTGCCCGTGTTGGTTCTCGGTTTGCTCATTATAGTATGTTGAAGGCTGCCCACCACTAACATGCAGTTGATCACGTCTGTTACCACAGCAAGCATATGCTCTTTATAGTGTTGATGTGTGATGATGAACACAGATTGTGTGTCTTGTGGCAAAGCTATCGGCATGTACCGTTCATTATTGAGGGCCTAGTGCATCGTACACATCATCGGCCTCTGCAGGTAAAGCAGACACTTTATATTATAGGGTTGTCAATCGATGAATCTTTTTATACTTTTAGGTGGACATGGACATGACAGACATGCCAAAGTTATGTACTGATTGAAATGCCTTATTCTGTAACTTGCTCTGTTTTCTGTGAGAAGGTTTAATTTATTACCATTTCGTGCCCTGATTGGGAATAGCTTATCCATCGATAGACAACTCTGTTCTTTAGTAAACTGCAGTCATCATATAGCATCGTCCTATTCTGGCATACAACTCCAGGTTAGTGTGGCAGGCCGTACTATAGTACAGCTATACACTAGGAATAACAGTAAGGCTTCCTTTAAAGAATAATAAGTGTTGGGACAAAATTCATTCTTAACAGTGTGGCATAATGAACAAGGTTGACAGTATGAGTATATACACTTTATTTCACACTGGAATGGTTGATGTAAATTTTCATTCGAATTTGGGCTTTTTCTGTCATAAAGTTACATTTTGGATGCTCACTTTTTTTTTTTTTTGAGACATTTTAATTTCTTCCATTAAGGATAGACAGAGCAGAACATAAAACTGTGACCGATTATTCTTTTAAATTAAAAGTCGCACCCTTTAACCATGTTTGGCTTCACAGTAGTATCCTCCTAATTGAGTAACATTGTTTCATTGGTTTTGCCAGTTGTTAAAGCAGTTCTGGTAATGTTGTTTTGGCACATTGTTTGCGCTTCAGATGCCCTGAAATTTCTTTCCGTTCACGGCATTTCACTATTTCAGGAACGGAGCAGCTGATTGAATGATTGTGGAACCTGTAAAACATTGTGCTTGGCCTGGAGTTTGCTTTTTCAAAGTGCCAAGCAAGCCAGTATATTGTCATAAATCAATTTCCAATTTTCAGGCTATCTGTCTTAAATTTCCATCTCTTGCACATTTCCAAACATCCAAATATGATACATGACTGCGTGTCTGTCGCTGTGAATTACATTGCGAACACTAAGTGCTTCATCATTGTGCTGTGCTGGGTGGTGAGGGCATGGATTGTCTTGGATGAAAGTTGTGTCTTTCACTTAAGCACCCTCTGCTCACATGTCTAGTCAAATTAGAGTTTTCTTCTTCAGATGGAGATTTCAGCATGTCCTGGTCATTTTTCCAACTTTCACGCTGAACTTCGGTCACCTACGGTATTCTGTGATGTCACCCATTTCCCAGTGTGGTGATAGTTGTGAACACGATCACAGCACTGTTTTACTTGCAGATTTTGCTACTTACTTCTTAATTACTTCCATATGAGTAACTTCTGTGCAGCAGAGGTGAAATCAGGAACAGTTGCCGACATCTTGTGTCATTTATTGTCATCCTTGGATTATTATGATCAGCCCACATACATATTCAACCTATTCTCTTTTAAACAAGTCCTCTACCTTGACTTGTTCACAGTGTTTACTTGAGAGGTTTTGTGTATGTTTTTAACTGCCCTCCATTTTTATGAGAGAAATCTGTACTTCTTGCTTTAGTTGCCAGACTTACTCTTCAGGATCTTAATAAGTCCAGGTTTGAATTAGACATGCTGTCGATTATAAGACAGTTACAAGTCGTGCGATATGTTTGCAGTATTGTTCATTTCTGTTGGTCCACAGAACAAGAGCATGTCATGTATTCCGTATAGACAGGCAAAAAGACATTCTTCATAATCCCAACGTGGGCAACTGACCTAGAATAATTGTTTTGTTTTAATTCTACCATTACAAGACCAGACATATGTTACGTTTGAACAACATTTGGAACTCTTGAAACATGCATACACGTTAATGGCCGCTCTTGTATTACTTTTCTATTCTTGTGGTTTATTTTTGCTGAAAATTACATGGTCTGATTCTTGACTGTATTAATATATGAATTTGCAGGATGCCTTTGTGTCATTTCTTTGTGCTTTATAATACAAAGCATTTGATTTAATAGTATGCTGGTTTCTTCAGCTACTGGAGCCAACTTGCAATAGCAGTCCACCTAATGTTAAGCTTACTGTAACATCTTACGAAAAACATTTTACTGTGAAGTTAGGTACATTGTATGTGGGTAATAAATTTTGCTTGTTAGAGTTCTGTTTTATGTTTAAAAATTACAAAACTCTGTCTATGTCTTTGGAACAGTGGAAGTCAAAATTGTGGTCACAAGGCTTTACTGTAGTGAAGATTAGCAATGTGGTGTCTGGTAACAGAATTATTTGTGTAGTATTTAGTAATTCAGTAAGGTAAGTTTCATAAGTTCCATGAAAGGCCAGAAATTTTATTACTTTCAAGGAGTGTGTTCAACAGATCACTGTCCAGAATGTTAGCTTACTCTTGTGATGTGATGTGCTGTACAATGTTGTGGTGCCAGGACTTCATAGAGCTGTTGAACAGATATTAGGATGTAAGCTTCCAGGTTTTCATGGTGGAGTTTATTCAGATTATGAGCTCAGGATTTTGACACTATGTAGTCATGTAGTTACATTTTGACATTTCAGAGGAATATGCTGCCTGCATTGTTAGTGTTGAAGGTTTGGCATATAAATGATTAGGGTGAGGATGTGGTTTGGTTACATATATGACTTGCAAGGAAGGTGGCTAGTCAGAACTGCAGGAGGTGTGACAGGGTGTAGAGCCCAGGTCTTCTTAAGCTCTTTGAAGGTCCAAGGATGAGGAACTTTTTCTGTTAATGTTTGATAGTTTTTCCCCTTGAAGTAACATCTTTTTATCTGTGCCCAAAGAAATGGGGTGTCCATGTGATAACTTGCCATCTTCAAGAGTGCTGTAAAGGACTGTGCATATGCAGTTGTTTTTCTCTGCTACTTTTCATGTCTTTCATACTTGTGGTTCTGTATCCTGTTTTCTCACATTTCCCATTGTACACTTCCTGTTGGCCTAGACTAGGGCATTCCTTGTAACCTTTCCTATGGTTCTGATTTGCCATCTTGGTTGTAATGTGCCTGTATAGTTCAGTCATATCCACACCCTCATAATTTCAGCATGACTTGGATGTAATTCTTCATCCATGAAGATAGAGGCTGCATGTCTCTCCAAAATACTGGCATCCAGTTGTGGGACTTAATGGCATAATTTGCGGGTATTTGTGAATGGTTGGCATTTAAATCATTGATGCCAATGAACATGGTACAGTCCTGGGGTTGAAAGATTTTCGAGAAATCTAGGTGCCACCTTAACCTTCGGGGATGAATATGGACATTTAAATTTTAAAAAAAATGTGACTGTTTTATGAACCAGAAAGGTAACATTATGAAACAGATAGTGCAGCATGTCCCAAAAAATTCAGTACGGATATTTGTTGACTAAATGTATGAAATGCTGTCGCTGAGGGGTTAGCAGTATGCCCATCATATATATATATGTAGGACACATGATTTCCAAAGGTTAAAATTCTAGATACCAGGAGAGTGACATGAAACAAGTTCCCTACAGAAGACCAACAAATACTAGGTGCCTGCACAAAAAATTTAGTTGCCTACATGACCTGGCACCCATGATTGTGACATAGTCTAATGTCATGTTGCACGTAACATTGAACTGTTGCCATATAAATAAATATAAAGTAATTTTGTTGGTATGGTGTGCTTTACCATAGGATGCCATTTTGTTCTGCCAGCCAAAAATTTGTACCATCTCCAGAAAGAGTTGATTTTCTCAGTAAGTCTTTAAGAATAAATTATTGGGCTTGTGTACCCTTGATGAACATATGAGATGCTGTGTTAAATGTAGTCATAGTTATTGCAATGATGTTTTAGGGCTTTGTCACTTTTTGTGCATCTGCCACATACTTAATAAAAGGACCCATTAAGACTCAGTGTGTTGTACAACTAAACATGTAGGAAAGCTGATGGATATAAGGATCACGTAGACTTTTGTACCAGATTTGAAGTCTTGATAAATGGTTTTCTGCAGTTTTGTTTGTGACATGACAAATGTTCTTTTATGATTGAAGTGTTAGTCCTGGCAGTACAGAAAGTTGGCTGGCAATTATAGGGCTAACTTTGTTACTGATTCCAGCTGATTTAATGGTACAATTGAGACTGGTGAAGCAAGGCATAACAGTTTTAAATAGTTTATTCCTGCAAGAGGTAGGCACCATCTTTTTGGTTAAATGTCAAGAAAATTATGAGGGAAGTGATGGGATGGTCCCAGTGTGTTAAATGTATATGAGCTTTCATTTTCTGAGGCCATACTCAGTAATGTCATATGCAAAATTCCCAGTGGTGTTGCTTATGGTTATTGCTTGTGGCATGTTTGTACATTTATTCAAATTTTTTTGAAAAATTTTCGGTGGAAGTCTGTATTGTCAAAGTTAGAAAAATGTGCCCAGTATGTAAAGGCACAGATACTGTGCATAAGACATTCTTTTTACTATATAGATATAGTAAAACATACTGGGTTTGGCTGGCACATGACCATGATCTTAAACCCGCTTAATTCTGAAATTAACAGCAGGAGAAATTTAATTACTCTCTTATTCCTTAGCCATTGATGGTTCTTTCAGGTGTGTGAATTGTGGTTGCAGAATTTAAAGAGAAGAATGTTTATTTGTAAAAGTGAAATGTTTGTTTACAAATAAAAATCAGAATATGCAGATTGACTTCTCGCTAACTTCATCAAGTTATAAATAGTTAGTACACAGAACACAGAAATTTGGAAAGTTAAAAATGGTAGGGTCTGGGTATGATGATAATGTAATATATGAGGAAGTGTTCTTTGGTAGTAAGTCCTATCAGTTTGGAGGGGGACTGACACTTCAGATTCAGTCAGTAATTCAGGTGCTGTAGATTCTTCCCACGGTTCTGGTAAAGAAGTGTTGATGTAGATGGGCTGCTAGTTTGGTGACCACTTGATGATACTCTCACATCTAGGCTAATCAGTATCGATCTGTTCAGTACTGGGGAGTGGATAACCATTAGACTGGCTATTTCTTTGCCAGTAAGACCTGGGAGACATTATAGCTGTGACGTTAATTTGTCAGCGTGTCTTACTTTTCCTGTCATGTCCCCAGTGTTGGAAACACAGACAGTCTGTGAGGTGTTGTATATTCCTTACCACTATAGCTGATTGCCTATTTATTTATTACTAGTTGTACCCATGTGAATAAGTCGCACATAGAAGCACTGAAATATTTAACCAACAAAGATATATCCTTATGTTTGACACTTTAAAGCAGTTCTCGATATAAAGTATTTGATGTTATCAATCTGCAATATTTTATACGTTGTTGATGCCTTTTAGTAATTGCAACAGTGACATTGTCATATGAAGAGAATTGAGAATGTGCCACTTGGATTTGGCAGTAGTAAACAACAGGCAGTGATTGATATATTCCAACACATTTAGGAATCTGCCCTTGAGCCTTATTGATGTCATACAAAATGCAGTTTTTGTCATAAATCATCTTATGCACATTTCGAAGGGATTGACAAGATCTGATTGACATAACTGAATCCTGAGTATAAGGCTAGTGTTTGTAGAGCCAATAACTTCAGCTGCTGTACAAAACTTGTGCAAGCCTCTAATGATATGCTACCACCACTGGAAGCCAAGGGAAGCTGATGTACTTCATGTACTTTCCATGGCTTGTGGTAGAGGTAGCATTACCAATTTTTAGGCATGTTTGCAAAATTGTGAAAAGTGACTACTAGCTTTTCCATGCCTGTCCATCCATCCATCCATCCACGTGGAATGACTCAGCTGCCACTGGACAGATGTTCATTAAATTTGGTATTTGGATATATTTCGGAAGTTGAGTTTCAATAAAATCTGACAAGAATAGAATAACAGCTAATTCACGTGAAGACATAAGTACATTTATGATATCGCGCTGTATTCTTAAGATGAGAAGTGTTTAGACAAACGCAGATAAAATCAAAATTCACATTTTATGTTCAGTAACTTTTTTCCAAAAATCATACTGTTTATGAGATAATGTAAAAATGTGGTAGAGCTTGACAGCCCACAGATGACAGGATGGCATATGTGCTTTGCATGCTGGATAACTAAGGCTACACACTCAAAATATGTAATACTTATTGTTTTTTGATGGCAACATACCTCAGTGTTACATTATATGTACATTGCCTGTATTGTTAACATTATCTTTTTTTGTTAAAAACAATTTTTGAGAAGGAATTGATGAAGACAAAATAGATTGCCATATGATCTGTTTGTTCAGAAGATCGTGATGTTGCAAACAAACCTTACAATATTGATATGTATAACTTATTCCATGTGTTCACAAAGAAAACATGGAGTTTTGTGTAGAAAATAATCATCTCAAATGATAGCCTCATGGAATATTACACCATATAGCATCATAAGTGTGTTCTGATATTCTGAAGGAATCTTGGAACATACCTGCAGACTATTCTGCATGGCATGATAACCCAGGAGATCATTTTTAGCAGAACCCACCATGAAAGCCTGAAAACTTACAGGAAGTAGCTATGTTTATGGGACCCGCAGTTCAATATTCGTTCCCTCTGTTTCTTATAAACACACTCTGTACTTGTATTACAGGTTAATTGAAACTTTCTTAAAAAAAAAGGCAATGCCACAGGGATTAATTTTAAAGTATTTGGCATGTCACTTGTGTATGATTACATGTTGGGACCTTACAAGTAATTCAGAAGGGGATAGGACACTTACAGATATTAGTTCTGCATAATTCATTCTGTTGTAAGTATGTGCCCAAAGGTGGATATTTGAAACTGTTTTACCCTTTTCATAGAATACTCTAGGAATACAGCTTTTAATTCTGCAAGATGAAATTGGATTGTAATGAAATTATTATTATCTTCACTCCTGATTGCTAGGTAGGTGAAATGAAGCAGAAATATTGTAAGCCTCTATGATGTCTTGTGAAAGAGATTGATGTCCTATTCCCTCTTAAGACCCATGATTTGGTCAGCTGTATGCAATACGTTCATAATTACTCTGGTAGCAGATTCTATTGTAACATTTGGTATAAGGTTGTGTTATTTCTGACATGAGAAAACGCATTGCATTATTACTGAGCTGACTAAATCAGGTTGTGTCGGGTAGCATGACTGTCAGGTGGTGGCAATGACCAACCAACCAGCAACAATCTGGAGCAAGTCCCAAGGTAGTACCAACAATCACAGCTAGAGGCAGCTGTTGGACACCTGTCCCCTGTCTTCTTGACAGGCGATTGTATTTTTTATCTCTCACTCGCTCACTTATCTCAATCAATCACAGCACATTGCTGTTGGACTGTTGTCAGTCCCCTGTCTTCAGACAGGCGATTGTATTTCTTGCAACAACCAATCACAGCACAAGCTGTTGGACTGTCTTTAGTCCCCTGCCTCGAAGGCAGGCGATTGTTTTTATCCACAAGTGATCAATCACAGCACCGGCTGCTGTTGGACTGCCACACCAGTCCCCTGTCATCATTGACAGGCGATTGTTTTAATTATGTACCAATCACAGCTTGGTGCTGTTGGACTTCTCAGTCCCCTGTCTCTGTTTGCAGGTGATTGTTTTTTTTTTTTATTGTGTCTGCTGCTTTTCCACTCTGTCAGAAGTTAATATACGTATGGAATTTCACTCCTGTTGCAAATAGCATTGAAGAAATCAAGTAAGTTGAAATGTTTGTATTTTGTTACTGCAGATTGTTTGGTTCTTTGCATTTGCACAGTTGATTTCACTGTTGTGTATCCTTTACTGTAGAAACTTCAGGAAAAAATAAATTTATTTGGAAAATATGTTCTTGCTTATTTTTAAGTATTGTGACGCAGTTCATGGAAGTGCCTCATGCATTATTTGTGATTGATGGGCTAATGGAATATCCTATGTTTCACTTGTATTGGAAAGTCATGTCCGATGTAAAGTAGTCACTAAAACCAAAATTGTATTTTCAGTGCTGAAAGTATTTTCATGTTTGGCTCTTTCAAATGAGCTGCATGCTGATGTTCCATAATCCTTTCTAGCAAAAGTGTGTGTTTTTGTAACCACTGCATGCAGAAACTTTACTGTTACTATAGTGGCCACTGCAGGGGCTTTCCATGTCTGGAGATTTTCCCTAAAAGGCTTTTACATATGAACGTAATTTTGTGCACACTTCAGGTAAAAGCATGGTGAAATTTCATTGCTGTGAAGTTCTGCATACAGACAGTATTGATCATTAGAACTTATTTGAAAAATCTAGCATGTCACAATTCAGATTTGTGGTGGACAAATCCATCTGCACCTTCTGGGGCATATATATGTTCTAAATAAGATTTATAATTACTCATTTTCCTGTAGAATTTTAAAACATTAGCATGTAGAACTAACTACCAGCCCAGTTATTGCAGGTGCTAAAATTTTAAATTTTATTTTAGTAAGGAGGTTTGTGACCCTTTTAATTTTACAGTGTCATGAGGAGCAAAATTTCCACTTCAGTGTAAATGTTAGTGCATATGTGGTGTCAGAATTGTGAGATACATAGGAATCTAAAAATTCTCTTTAGCTGACCAGAGTATGGAGAAAGAACTCTATTTCTGGAATCTTCAGTTCTAAAGTGCAGTAGTGGCAACCCTTCTGCCATCATGAGCGCTAATATTTGACTCTGCTGAACTTTGCCCTTTCATTTCCGCTGTACTGTGCTTGTAGTTTCAGTACTCTAGTATGAAGAGGAAGTATGCAGGGTGTTTCAAAAGAAACTATGGAATGAAATGAAACATTACTACTACTACTACTACTTCTACTACTATTGTAAACAAGGGAAAGTGCACCCTATAACAGGCCATGAAGAGCCAGAGGCAGAGTAGAGGTATAGCTCTACTCTTTCTTTAACCTCAGTACTAGATGGTGGTAGGTGGTCACCGCCACACCCAGTCCACTTTATCCCACAGAAAGAGACCTGGTACCTATTGTACAGGAGGCTGAGTGGGCCTCAGGGCTGGTAGGGACAGGTGTGGAAAATCTCACCTCCACCTCTTTGTTATTGTAAAAACTTAAAATAATTGAGTAAAGAGAGACCAACTTGATGTCACTTGCTTTATTATTTCTTTACTTAATGCTCAACATGTTTCGGATGTATTAACATCCGAAACATGTTGAGCATTAAGTAAAGAAATAATAAAGCAAGTGACATCAAGTTGGTCTCTCTTTACTCAACTATCAGGATGATGCACGGTTCAATAAAAATAAGATTCACTTAAAATAATCTCAAACCTGATTTATATTTGTGCCCTGTATGAAACATTTCTCAGTGTGCTGTGTCTTATTATCAAAAAAGTTTTTGTATCTGTTCTTATGCAGGATATTGTTGCAGAATTATTGCATGCACAAATGGTGTAACTGGTTGTACCAAGGTACTGTATGAAATGTTCCCTTCATTTTTAGATGTATTCATCAGAGTTATGTGTTGTCTGAAAACAGTAAAGGTCTTGGAATGAGCAGCACAAGATCTCCTGTTGAGATAGCAGTTTTGTGTGTCTACCTGTCAGAAGTAGTGGACAAAGTGTACGAATGTTGCGTTATGACAACATAGGACTGTTCGCATTTAGATTATTGGATGCAACAAAGTTCAGTACTCGGTCCTCATTATTACATTTTTCATGTACGTTATCACCCCAAACTGTAAGTTGGACAAAAGTTTCAATACTTATGCATTGAATGCTACCAAGGATTTTGTATTGTTAACTGATCAGATACCTGCTCTAGTTCCTCATGGAAACTAATTTGTAACTTGTATCTCCAGTTGGGGCATGCACATTCAGAACAATATTATCATGGCAGTAACATCTTAGTATACCCTGTCTGTAACAAATTCTACCCTCCTGATTGCAGAATTGATTTTCTTATATATGAAAAGACCTTTATGTAAGAGGTAATTATTATTCCACTTTTCACAGAGAATTTATAATCATTTTTTATTTTGGTGCCACTACTGTACCATCTGACCCAACTAACTTTTGCTTTGCTAATTCTCTTGTGACTGTTCACACTGAACCTGGCCTGTAGAGATTTGTCACATTCCAACTCCCATGTCCATTTTATGTTACTTAGGCTATTCCAAAGAGTCTGTTCAATTTTCAGGCCTAAGTTTGTTACATGCCCTTTTGTTTTTATGGTGAGGGTTAATCCATTAACTAACTTCCCAAACTGGAAGCCCAATGCTTGTCAGCTGTCCAAACTGCTTATCCAATATACTCTGTTACAGCTGCTTTCACATTTGGAGGGCATCTTTTCCATCTGCACTGTGTGGAAACATCGTGGTGTGTTGTAACAATACCTGCTTAACATGGCTGGTTCTCTTTATCATCTTTCCACTTGCGGTTTCTTCTCCTCAGGCTCTCAGACTAACATTTATATGTGTCAGTTTTTATCTGTCCCACGTGAAGTTCATGCTGTGCCAATATCTTCATTCGCTATTGGACACTAGTAATATTTGGTTAAGAGTACAATTATGAAGTTGCCCATATAATTTCCTCCAGCCTTCTGTTACTTAATTTTAGGGCTAAATATTCTCCTCAGCACCCTATCCTCATACACCTTAAATCCATGTTATGTTAATGTGGTGGAGCAAATCTCATGCCCGTACAAACAGCAGATACAATTTTGTGTGTTTAAGTCTGCATATTTGTATGTAAAAGCAACAAGATAGGTGCCCAAAATGAATGGCAGAAAGTGTTACTCCAATAGAGTCTGCTCGTAAACTTTATTGTCATAAGATACCATATGCTGATCTCCATGTGTTTACTTGGTAGCAATTCAAATGTCCATCCTAAACCAGAAAAACTCAGGCCATCAAGAGATACAGTTGGCATTTAAATTCATTTGCTAATGGTGGTTAATTTTTTCTTAAATGTAGCCTCATTTTGATTTTTTCCTGCCATTTCCAAATATGTAACCGTGCGTCACTCTCAAAGGATTTAGTGGCTGTTTTTACAGTATGATGGGTAAATATGTTGTAATATGAAATATGATTCCGGTGTCATTTATGAACTATCTCAAACCACCTATCTTTGGAGCAGCTGCTGATTTCCCATGCCATAAACCTACATGAAACTGTTATCTCATTCACAGAAGAGCAGTGTCAAAATGCCATGTACTGAAACAATATTTACTGCAGTGGAGCACGTGTGTTTTTGAAATGAGTGCTTTGTGATTGTCTGTACATGATTCATCTCTCTATTCATTTATTTTGGGATGTAGATTTGTTGTGAAGCTAATAACATTACAGTACCATGCACAACATAACCAAAGTATTTCTATTTCAAGTACACTTACTCATTGAAAAATATTTTATATAAAAGTTGTGGATCACAATGGGTTATATATTGTACTCACTGTTCAGTATGAGCTATGTATGAGGTATGAGTCATTTCAGGCTGATGCACACTGAAATTTAAACTGTCTGGACAATTTTTTATGTAGACCAGAAATACCAGTCTACTGAAATCCATTAGTCATTTCAGGAGAGAATGGGTTTATATTAAGATTCCACTTCCCATACTCTGTTTCATGCATATAATTCAAAAAGTGTTGATACACATGGTGGCTATTGGATGTTGGTGCAGTTTACCATTATATGAAAATACTGCTTGCCTGACACTTCACAGAAGAAATGATGTATACCCACATCATTGAAATTGCTCCATGCTGGACTCCTTAGCATCACAGAACATACAAAGCATGCACTTCTGTTATGTATACAAGGTATTTGCTGTTCATCATCTGTGGATAAATAGAGTGGGTTTGGATATTAATGCTGGTTGATATATTCAAGGATTTGTGTTCTCATCAACTTTGATTTTCCACTTGCCATGAATGAACTGGCAGTTGGTTGGGCACTGATTGTGGGAAGTTCTGTACGATTCCTCTTGTATTTCCTGATTCATTGTATTTTATGAAATGTCTTAAATGTTAGGCATTTTGATGAATTTGGGTGCCCAAAAAGATACGGTGAAAGAGGGCATGTTTTGAAATTTTATTCCATGATAAAAGTAGTTCATCTTCTCTGAAGAGTAAACTACTACACCACCAATGATAATGGTACTGGCCAGTGTAGCTGGTGCTGGTTCCCTGGAGCTGTCGTAACACTGTAAATTAGTGTCCAAAACAGAAAGAGCTAATCTTGATGCATGGACACTTTGTCAGTGTTTATAAGAAGTATTATTGATATACATTAATAATTAGGTAGAGGTGGAAGATCCCTCCAGCTGTCTTTACCGTGGGAATGAGCTACACCCCAACCCACTTGAAAGCTGTGCTGTAAGGTGTGTGGAACAATTCTTAATTTGTGTCGAAATTTGGGTTGACACCATAAAGGCCGGTAGATGCACACCAGCATGTCAGAGGACCATACTGCTTCCACATTCATTGTACAGTCACTCTGACATGGGAGGTAGTGTGTTTCTGCAAAATTTTTGTAGGCAACTAGCAGACTGTGGAGTTGTAAGCGAAAAGACCACAGTATGAATCCTGAGTGCCATGCAGACTGAAATTTTTTTGTGAAAATTCATACCTGCATTTCCCCAGGTTAGCTGTTACATTTTTGTAAGATCACTTGTGTAGCTGAATGTCTCAAAATTATAGCGAGTAGAATAATGTTCACATGTACTGTCAATCCCCCCCCCCTCCCCCCCAATTGTGCTGTTGTCATAAGGTGAGAAAGTTTCACATCGTAAAAATAAAGTAACACCAATAATGACTCTCTTTTTAATATCTGTTACAGTCAGTTAACTATAATTGACATTAAGTTGATAAATACATCAGGGTGACTTTGCCCAAGTGACTATGTATTTTATGCTCAGGTTGTGGCTGTCTGTATGTGTTTTATGCTCAGGTTGTTAGATGGTTGAGAGACAAGATTCTGAACATTCACTGTGTGTGTGTGCATGAACAAGAGATGGATTAGTGCACATTGTGAATGAGATTACCTACTCAAGCCAGTGTACAAAAGCCTTATGTCAACAAATTTACCCTGGGGCAGATCAGGCCAGAGGGAACACTTCTCCATACAGTTTACTGTATAAACAAAGAATACTAAAATAAAAAAAACCACGGTAAAGAACACCATCACTGAGAAACAGTAATTATGATATAGTTTGTAAGCTTATGGATTGGAAATGAAGATTTAGTACTTCTCTAATGAGGTCACTGGGAGTGCATTTGCTGAAGTCATAAAGTCTAGTCTACTACTATTTCAAATGAAATAGTAGTATCTGTTGCTTGCACAGGTTGTGGCAGGCATGTGCTGTCAGATGATGAAATATGTAATTAAATGGTAATATTTTTGCAACTGTCAGATCCCAGCTACATTTTATCACTTCCAGAACCAGCTAGTCGACCTGGGCAGTACATTCTGACTGAAGTCAGTCCCACTACAGCAGTAGTGAGTTCATGTGTTTTAATCAGAGATTGGGTTTAATTCCACCTGCAACATCATTAGTCCATACATGTTTTTTGTTGGTTTCCAAAGTCACGTCTGGAAGATCCTGGGATAGTACCTTAAATTTGGCCATTACTGCATCCTTTCCAATTTATCATTCACTGTCACCCAGCCATTCAACACTAGGTTATAGTCTGAAATTCTGGCAGCAGTGAGTCCATGTCACATGGTAACTACTGAGGAACTGGATTGGGTAATAGAAATGTTTTGATGAATTCCACATACTGGTAAGTAATCCTGGATGAACCCTTCTATTGACAGTGACAGCTGTCTTCTACCACTTGCTTGCACACTCGCACGCAGAAGACTACAGTTTGCTGAAAAAGTGTATTTTTGAAACACTGTTAACCCGCTAAGCCCTACTCTCTGTACGATAGGTACTAAATTTGCATATACTACCATTGGTGATTAAAATTCAATGGAGAATCAAAATCTGAAATATGAAGGTCAGTTTAGGTTGCCTTTCTAAATTGTTTACTCTATGATGGGCAAAGGTGTTTATTTCATAGTAATCAGTTTATGTAATGCATCAATTAACAAGTCATTCACTGTACACAACAACCACTACATTTTAATATACTGACTGGGTTGTTTTTCCAATAATGGATGTTGCTAGGTGCGTATGTTATATTCTGCTTCCCAGCTCAAAAAAAAAAAAAATTAGCAGTATTGTCATAACTGTGGAAGAAATAATGTTGGCTAGAAACATTTATTTAACTAAGTATAGTTGTTTGGATGTACAAAATTATCAGTGTAAAATGCTTGTGATGACCCGACATTTTTCCGTGTTTGTAGGCGCGTCCGCAAATTTGCTAAAAGCGGCTATTAGCTTCGTCATGTCTGTCCGTCCGCATGGAGCAACTCGGATTCCACTTGATGGATTTGCATGAAATACGATATTAGAATATCTTTTTCAAAAATCTGGCGAGAAAATAAAAGTTTAATTTAAATCTCGATCAAATACAGCCCACGCAACGGGATGATTTTGCCGAAATTTATTAGAATCTGACAAGAATAATGGTTATGTACACGAAGACCAATGTGATATTTTGATCATATCTGGCTAAGTTCTTAAAATGAGAATGTTTCAGATGTAGTTGTAGAGAAAATCAAAACATTCCATATACAATACTTTTTTCCCCCCATCGAAAATCGTGCCGTGTGCGAGATAATGTTGAAAAATATTGTAGAACCGGGCAGGACACGAGAAATATAGCGCATGCGCATTGCATGCTGCACATTCAGTGCTACAAACACACACTCAGGATATGGAATATTTACTGCTTTCCCCCCTGCAGCAATGGTTGCACGAACGCGGCTTTTAATGTTCTGTTATACGTATGTTGTCTGTTTTATTTTCCACTTTCACTTTTTGTGTGATTAATTTTCTTAGGAAAGCATGATATTCAGCTTGCTGTGGTTGGAAACAGGTTCAGGGAAATATAGCAGACTTCTTTTCTAAAAGTTTGCCCACGTGTTTTTTAATGACACTTTCAAATATCACTCGAACTGGGCACTGGCGTTTCTTTATTACGTGTTCCATATCCATGTGTGACGCTGGATACCACTTCCCTGAAATCTCCAAATAAAACTTTGCCAGGTACATATATGATTGTTGTGAGTGGAATAGTCATAGCTCTTTTTTGGAGGCTTCATCTCGTGTATGAAGCCCAGCGTTAATAATTCGGTGTGCACATTGCTTGCTGTTATTTTTTACATGGAATTAGGATGGCCAGGAAACAGCACTTTCAAATGGAATGTTTTCTCTCTTGGCAAAAGATTGGTAGTTGTGCATGCCCAATATTGTCATATTTTTCAGTGAAAATCTAGCCAGTTTTTCAAGCACCTTAGATAAAGATTTTTTAAACTGTTGCGATCGGGTTTGCTATCCAAAAATAAAAAGATTAATATATACAGAAGTATAATTATGCCTGTTTTGTATGGGTGTGAAACTTGGGTCTGTCACGTTGAGGGGGAACATAGACTGTGGGTGTTCGGGAATAGGGTTCAGAGGGAGCTTTTGGGTTTTATGAGGGAGAATGTAGCGGGAGAGTGCGGAAGAATTACACAGTGAATTTTTTGATCTGTACTACATACCCAATATTATTTGGGTGACCAAATCAAGAAATTGAGGTGGAGGGGGCATGTAGCGCTATGGGAGAGAGGAGAAGTGTATACAGGGTTTTGGTGGTGAAACCTCGGGGAAAGAGACCACTTCGAAGACCTAGACATAGATGGGGCAATAATATTAAAATGGCTCTTCAAGAAGTGGGATGGGGGTAAGGACTGGATTGATGTGGCTCAGGATATGAAATGGTGGCTAGCGCCCCTGAATGCGGGAAATTCTTCACTAGCATAGGACCTGTCAGCTTCTCAAGGACCCTGCTCCATGAAGTTAGTTTGACCCGACATAGTAGAAAACATTTTAGCTATGTTATGCTGTCCTCGTTGCGTCTTCCTACGTCAAATGTCGATGGCATCGCGTAAACAGCGCATGTTTTTTGTCGTTAGCTGTTATGCACGTCTCGTCGTTGGAAACAGCTTGCAAGCTGTGGAAATAACTCGTTAAAAAGAAGCTGTGAAACCGAACAGCATATTTAGGTGTCTGCCGCTATTTTGAGCCATTGGTGGGCTCCCGTAAGAGGAACTGGCATATTTTCCTTAGCGCTTCATTTTAACGGAAACAAATAGCTTTGCACGTATTCGCTCTCGAGACAGGGACACCTCCCAGCGCGTACCTCAGAAGGATATGTGAATATTTATCTTTATTCTGTACGATCTAAATGTACGTAGCTGCGGGAAAGTGTACGTGTAATACCATATGGCATGACGGCTCAAAGGAGTGTGTCGACAACGCTGTGGCTCCCACTTTTAGCACGTCCTATAAATGTAATAAGTTGTCACTAGAAATCGCAAACGCCTTCTGATACACGTATTTATTTCGGGCTACTTTATGCTGAGCCATATTAAAATTTTATTATCTCCATAAGAAGAGAAAAGAAAAGAATAGGCATTTGTCTGAACATCTGAAGTGTTCTCGAGCCTCGGGAAGTTCGAGCGTAAAGAGAGTGTTTCGAGTTCTCTTCGATGATTTGTTTATTGTGGGAGGCATTGAAGGTGTTAAGCAGCTGACGGCCATAAACCAACTAAATGATAAGGCGGTTTCTGGATAGCGGTACATGAAATGAGACACTAATGGAAGGAGTGTGAACAGCTACGTGTAGTGTAGAGTAGTGAATCTGTATCAGTCTTCCTGCCAGCATGCTTAGGTTCGCCACGGCTGTCAACTGTGCCTTCCTCACGGGTCTTTGGCAAAAATATGGAGGTCGTGTTAGGAAGTTCGTCCGGTTTACCGTGCTTCTGGCATGCACCGTGGTCGTGATTATACAGGTGGGATGAGGCCATGAAATCCTGTTGTAGTGTAGATGTATGAGATGCCTTAGTGTGAATGGATGGTAATGAACCTACGTTAATTCCGGAATGTGATGAAGGAAATGCATACAACTAGACATCAGTTATTATGAAAAATAATTTTTGTTGGCCGATTGGTTTCTACTGGCCTGAGTCACAACTTGATTGAAAATTAATTCATCACATTTCTCACCCCCCCCCCCCAAAAAAAAAAAAACTAATTTTGTTATCTTATTAAACAAAAAAAAAAAAAAAAAAAACCCCCCAAAAAACAAAACACTTCTAACCCCAGCACAACC
>Ga0123357_10003150_pt1 | contig 18763 bp, 20 predicted proteins | sample TergutEmb28metaG_FD_89873 | JGI IMG/M metagenome (GOLD analysis project Ga0123357, IMG submission 89873) | Embiratermes neotenicus P4 segment gut microbial communities from Petit-Saut dam, French Guiana - Emb289 P4 | ecosystem: Host-associated > Arthropoda: Insects > Digestive system > Gut ...
CCCACCCTGTACCTCAGACACACATCACTGTACACAGTAACATTTCTCCCACCCTGTACCTCAGACACACATCACTGTACACAGTAACATTTCTCCCACCCTGTACCTCAGACACACATCACTCTAAACAGTAAAATTTCCTTCATCCTCTACCTCACACACACCTCACGTTACACAGTAACATTTCCCTCACCCTCTACCTCAGACACCCAAAACTGTACACAGTAAATTTCCCTCACCCTGTACCTCACACATAGATCACTATAACAATAACAATTCACCGATCCTGTATCTCACATTCACTTCACTATACACAATAACATTACCGTAACCCATTACTTCAGACACAAATTACTGTACATTATAACATTACCCTCACACTGTACCTCACCCACACAATTCTATACGCAGTAAAATTTAATCCACCCTGTATCTCACACAAATATCACTGGACAAAATAACATTTAATTAACCCTGTATCTCACACACACATCTTTGTTCACAACAACATTACCCTCACCGTGTACCTCACACACAAACACACACACACACACATATCACTATATATAATAACATTTAACTCACATTGTATCTCAAATCACATCATTGTATACTCAGTCCAACAAAAATCCATCGGCGTGATATTTCGTACATCCCGCTCAGGCCGTGACGTGTGGTGCAGTTGCCATCATAATTTGAGTCGTTTTACTTTCCCCGTATTTGTGCATTCCTGGCGTTTCTCTGTCTTCCATTCATTACAATCAATCACACCGCGTATATATTAAACGAAAACAAAAATAAATTTGCTTAATATGAAATTAAAACATTAATTAAACTACATTAACTTTCCCAGCATTGAGGCTAGCTAGCTAGATTTGCTGCTAAGGATGGATGAGTCGACCGGACACATCGTTCTTATTGTCAGCGGGCGTAGCACACGCAGTTCAACGAGTGCTAGCAGATGCCTTCTGAAATAAAGTACGTTGGTTCGAGTCTCACTGTCGGCGTATTTCTTTATGTAGCGAAGTCACTTGAACGCGTGCTAGGATCAGCATTCGGTAAAAAGCTATGTTTAATGTGAATAAAAATCCAACAGATGCAACAGTATGCAGATATTTATACACTGCAAAACTACTCCTAGTTTGTGGTTTAGGTTGCTGTAGTGGGTTTCCATTTCCTTTGTTAGCTTATAATCTATTGATTGTATTAAGATGGGCCAAATTCTTTGCCAGTTGTCTGCACATTTTAGGTGTAGTTTAAATAATTGTTCGTTGAGTTTAATTTTTTATTATAGAGGAACTTAATTTTTTGGTTGATGCCGTACTGGTTACCTGTTCTGGGTGTTTTCCGGCATTGTTGTTTTTTTCCACTTATGCGGATGTTGACGTAGGCTGGTGTTAGTTGCTTCTGTCGTCATGTCTTGTTATACCAGGTGGCTGCGTTTATTCTATACAGTTTCTTTTTATGTTCTTATATTTGTATATATCTTTTGCCTGTTTAGCTTCAATAAATTATAAGCTCGTGGTTCCTTGCATCATAATTCAATGTGAATAAAAATCCCACAAATGCAACAGTACGCAGATATTTATTAAACTAAAAGTATTTTTCCAGTGAATAAATATCTGCATCCTGTTGCATATGTTGAATTTTTATTCACATTGAATTAAGATGCACGGAACCACGAGCTTAAAAAACTAAGTTGGTTCGAGTCCCACAATCGGCTTATTTCTTTATTTGCTTATTTAAAATCGAACTGGCTACAGATGATGGTGATTATAAAAACCGAAATGCTAATGTTTTACTAATAATGAAATCAAAGGCAATGAAGAGCGGCACTCATTAAATTAATTCATTTCTCTTTCAGATTTCTGCGAAATGAAGGGAATATCTTCCACATCTGCATTATGGTGATCACAATTTTAGAACCGTGGACGGAACAGAATATCTGCTGTTGGCCATGGTTTAAAAGGGTGTAGGGAATTACTACCATCATCATTATCATAAATATCAAGCATTGGACCCTTTGACCCGTTCCGTCTACGGAGTTACAGCTGCTCGCGCCAACGCTTATTCGGTCTTCCAAATGTTCTCCTTCCTTGTGCTCTGTATTGGTATGATTTCAAAGCTTTGTGGCAATATTTGCAAATGAAGAAGCCAGTTCCGTCTTATTCAACCGAAAATTGACCTGGCCGTGACAATACAGTCACCAACCCTGAGTTAAGGGGAGGCCAAAACCGATCCACATAAAAGTGAAGGTGCCGTTATTCGCTCTTTGTCAACACTGGTTAAAGTTACGCGTTCTTCATTCTCATCACGATGGCTCACCATGACAGGTCTATTCGAGAACGTGTCATCGCTCTTGCTGAGAAGGGAGGATTATCTGAAAGAGAACTGAAATAATTTAAGGAGTGCAGGTCTTCATTGTCTTTGATTTCATTATTAGTAATACATTAACAATTCGGTTTTTATAACCACCATCATTTGTAGCCAGTTACATTTTAAATACCCACATAAAGAAATAAGCCGATCGTGGGACTCGAACCAACGTAGTTTTTAAGCTCGTGGTTCCGTTAATCTTAATTCAATGTGAATAAAAATCCACCAGATGCAACAGTATGCAGATATTTATATTCACTGCAAAACTACTTTGCAGTGAATAAATATCTGCATACTGTTGCGTTTGTAGGATTTTTATTCACATTGAATTACGATGCACGGAACCACGAGCTTAAAATTTTTGATGCCAAAAAGGCAAGAGATATATACCACTATAAGAACATCAAAAGGAAACTGTATAGAATAAACGCAGCCACTTGGTATAACAAGACATGACGACAGAGGCAACTAACACCAGCCTACGTCAACATCCGCATAAATGGGAAAAACCAATAATGCCAGAAAACACTTAGAACAACTAACCTGTACCGCAACAAACAAAAAATTAAGTTCCTCTATACTAAAAAAATAAACTCAACGAACAATTATTTAAACTACACCTAAAATGTGCAGACACCTGGCAAAGAATTTGGCCCATCATAATACCGTCCACAGATTATAAGCTAACAAGGGAGATGGAAACCCACTACAACAATCTAAACCTCAAAATTAGGATTAGTTTTGCAGTGAATAAATATTTTCATACTGTTACAACTTTTGGATATTTATTCACATTAAACATAGCTTTTTACCGAAGGCTGATCCTAGCACGCGTTCAAGTGCCTTCGCTAAATAAAGAATTATGCCGACAGTGGGACTCGAACCAACGTACTTTATTTCCGAAGGCTACTGCTAGCACGCGTTGAACTCCCTGGGCTACGCCTGCTGACAAGAAGAACGAAGTGTCCGGTCGACTCATCCATCCTTAGCAGCAAATGTAGCTAGCTAGCCTCACTGCTGGGAAAGTTAATGTATTTTAATTAATGATTTAATTTCAAATTAAGCAAATTAATTTTTGTTTTCGGTGAATATATACGCGGTGTGATTAATTGTAATGAATGGAAGACGGAGAAACGCCACGAATGCACAAATATGTGAAAAGAAAGCGACTCAAATTATGACTGTAACCCTACGTCACCTGAATTGCCGTTTGGGACTTAGAAAATTACAAGCCCACGAATTTTTGTTAGACTGAGTGTACACGACAATATTTCCCTCAACTTTTCCTGAGACACACGTCATTGAACATTAAAACATTACCCTCACACCGTATCTCACAAATACTTCATTATACAAAATAATATATCGCACACAATGTTTTTCAGAGAAACATAATTGTACACATTAAACTTTCCTCACCTTATACCTGAAAAAACATTAATATACAAAGAAATATTTCCCTTCACCTGTAGCTCACACACACATCATTCTAGACAGTAACATTTCCCTCACACTCTACCTCACAAAAACATCACTTTACACAGTAAAACCAACCTCAACCTGTAAGTCATACACACATTAATGTACAGAGTAAAATATCCCTCACACTGTACCTCACACAAACATCATTTTACACAGTAAATATTCCCCCACCCTGTACCTCAAAAACACATCAATATACACAGTAACACTTCCCTCGCCATGTATTTCAAACATACATCATGTACACAATGAAATTTCCAACACACTGAGCCTCACCCACATATCACGCTACACAGTCATATTCCCATCAACCTGGACCTCAGACACAAATCACACTACAAAGTCAATATTTACCTCACTCGGTACTTCACACAAAAATATATGTACAAAATAAATTTTCTTAAACTGTACTTCAGATCCGCATTATTTTACACAATAATAAGTCCCTCAGACTTTACCTTAGACACAAATCACTGTACAGAATAATATTATCCTTACCCTATACCTCAGACACACAATGCTCTACCCAATAATATATCTCTCGCCCTGTACCTCAGACACAATTTACAGCAGATTAAAGTTATCTCAACGTCTACCTCAGAAACACATCACTTTACACAATAACATATAACTCATCCTGTACTTCACACACACATCACTATACACAATAACATTTCACACACCCTGCATCTCACAAACAAACCACTGAACACAATCATATCATCCTAATCCTGTACCACTCACACACAACACTAAAAACAATAACAATTCAAACACCCTGTATCTCACACACATTACTGCACACAATAATATATTTCTCACCCTGTACCTCATACACACACCAATGTACACAGTAACATTACACTCACCCTGCAGCTCACACACATATCACTATTCTTACTTACATTTAACCCACACTGTATCTGACACACAATACTGTACACATCAACATTACACTCACCCTTTATTCAGACACACATCATGGTACACAATGACCTTAAACTCACACTGTACCTAACATACACATCACAACACACAATAATATTTCATCCACCTTGTATCTCTCACACACAAAAGTTTACACGGTATCATTAACCTCACCCTTTACCTCAGGCACACCACGGAACCACACTAACATATAACTTACCCTGTATCAAACACACATCAATGTACACAGTAACATTTCCTCCTCTATGTACTTCAGACACACATCAATGTACACAATAACACTTCCTTCGCCCTGTACCTCAGTCAAACAACAATATACACAATAATATTTCAACCACCCTGTACCTCAAACACGCATCACTGTACACAATAACATTACACTGAGCCTGGATATCACACACATATAACTATACAAAATAAAATTCCGCCTTCCCAGTATATCACACAAATATTAATGTACACAGTAAAATTCCCTCAACCTGTATTTCACACACACAACATTGTAAACAGTAACATTTCCCTCACCCTGTAACTCAGATAGACATCAATGTTCATAATAATATTTCCATCACCCTGTACCACAAACACAAATCACTGTACACTGTATCATTTTCCTCACCCTGTAACTCACACAAAACATCAATGTACACAGTAACAATTCCAACGACTGTAACTCACAATCACATCACTGTACACTGTAAAATTGCATCAACCAGTAATTCAGAATTACGTCATTGTAAAAAGTATTATTTCCCTCACTCTGTACATCACTCACATAACATTGTAACATTTCCCACACACTGTACTTCAAAATTATATCACTGTACACAATAATATTTTCGCAGTATGTTCCTCACAAACATATCAAATTTCACGGTAATAATTCAATCACCCTGTATCGCACACAAACTTCAATGTACACAATTACATTTCCCTCACCCTGTAACTCACACACACTTCAATCTACACAATAACATTTCCCTTACCCTATAACTCTCACACACGTCAGTGTACCAGTTAATATTACTTTCACCTCTTGCTCAGACACACATCATTATACACAATATATTTTCCTTCCTCTTTTATCTCAGACAAACATTTCTGTACACAATAATATTATCATCATCCCGTACCTCAGACACACATCACTGTAAACTGCAATATTTCCATCAACTTTTAACTCACAAACTTACATCACTTTAAACAATAATATTTCCTTTTACCTGCACATCAGACACACATTACTGAATATTAATAATTCTTCAACCTGTATCTCAGACACACATCACTGTAAACAGTAATATTTTTCTCACCCTGTATCTCAGACACACATAATTGTACACAGTAATATTTCCCTCAAACTGTACCTCAGGCAAACATCACTGTACACAGTAATATTTTTTCAACATTTAACTCAGACACAAATCATTGTACTCAGTAATATTTCATTCAACAGATACCTCAAATACACATTACTGTACAAAATAATACATGCCTCAACCTGTACTTCAGAAGCACATCACTATAATCAGTAACATTTCCCTCAACCAATACATCACAAACACATCAATGCACATAGAATATTTTCCCACAACCTATAACTCACACACACACACATCAATGTATACAACATAATTTCTCTCAACATGTACCTCAGACACACATCTCTGTACTCAGTATGATTTCCATCACCCTCTGAAACAGACACATTATTGCAGTCAGTAATATTTCTCTTACCCAGTACCTCACAAACAATTCACCGTAGGGAGTAACAGTTCTCTCATTCAATAACTCAAAACACATCACTGTACACAACATCATTTGTTTCAATTTGTCCCTCAGAAAAAAATCAATGTAGACAATTAAATTCACTCAACCCGTACGTCAAACACAAATCACTCTACACAACAACATTTCCCTGAACCTGTTCTTCAGAAAATTATCACTGTACAAAATTACATTACCCTGATCTTGTACCTCTCAAAAACATCACTGTAAACAACATCATTTCTCTCAACCTGTACATCAGAAACGCATTAAATTAAACAGTAATATTTCCCTCACCCTGTAACTCAGACACACATTACTGTACTCAGTAACATATCCCAGACCCGGTAACTCACACATACACATCATTGTACACATTAATATTTCCAACCAATTATAACTCACAAAAACATAACTATACACACTAAATTTTCCATCACTCTCTACCTCACACAGACATCACTGTGCACATTAATATTTCCCTCTCACTTTACCTCACACACATCATTGTACACAATAACATTTGCCTCAACCTGTACAGCACACACACTTTACAGTAAAAAGTAACATTTCCCTCAACCTGTATTTCAAACACACACCAATGTACACAGTACAATTTCTATCACCCTGTGCATAACAGTAATATCTGTATGCACAACATAGTTTCTCTCAATCTCTACCTCACCACACACATCATTTTACAAATTAAAATTTTCCGTTAAATTCTCCTAAACACACCAATGAACGCAGCAATAATTCCCTTTCCCTTTACCTCACACACACATCACTGTGCACAATTAAATTTACCTTAACTTGTACCTCAAATACACACATTAGAGTACACAGTAATATTAAACTCAACCTGTACTTCAGACACACATCACTGTACACAGAAATATTAGTCTCAATCTATATTTCTGATATATATATATATATATATATATATATAACTGTACAAAATGACATTTACCTCACAATGTAACTCACACACACATCACTGTACGCATTAATATTTCCCTCACACTGTACCTCAGACACACATCACTGTACAAAGTAAAATTTCTCTCACATATTTCAACACAAACTTATCACTCTACATAATAACATATCCCTCAAATTTTACCTCAAATACATCACTATACACAGTAATATATCCCGCACCAAATACTTCAGACACACATCACTGTACAAAATAACATTTCCCTCAAAATGTTCCTCAAACACACATCATTGTACAAAGTAATATTTCTATCAACTTGTAACTCATACACACATAAGTTTACAAATTGACATTTCCCTAACATTGAACCACAGACACGCAAAATTGTACAAAATTTCTTTACCATCACACTGTAATTCAGACACACATCTCTTACACAGTAATATTTCCTCACCCTGTACCTCACACACTAATCAATTTACAAAGTAGCAAATCCCTCAAATTGAAACTCAGACGCAGATCATTCTACTTAATAACATTGCCCTCAACATTTACCTCAAACACACATCAAGGTAAAAAATAATTATTCCCTCACAAAGTACCTCAGACACACATCATAATACGCAATAATATTTCTCTCAAACTCTACCTCACTCACCCATCACTGTATACAATAGCGTTTCCCTCACCCCGACCTCAGCCAAACACCAATGTGCACAGTAATATTTCCCTCCTCTTCATCTTAGACACACATAATTTAACACATAATTAATTCCACCACCATGAACCTCAGACGCGCGTCACTGTTCACAATAAATATTCCCTCATGATGTAGCTCAGACACACACCAATTTACTCAGTAACATTTCACTCACACTGTACCTCAGACACATACAGTTGTACACAGTAACTTTTCTCTCATCCTGTAAATCAGACACACAACACTGTAAAAAGTTCTTCCTCACAATTTACCTCACAAACACATCAATGTACACAATAAAAATTCCCACACACTCTAACTTAAACACAAATCATTGTACACAATAACATTTCCCTCAACCTGTACCACAGACAAATCACTGTACACAGAACTATATCACTCAACCTGTATATAATTAAAACATCATTTTGTAGATTAAATTTTCTCTCATCCAGTACCTAAAACACACATCTGCGTACACAATGATATTTCCCTCATCCTTTACCACAGACACATCACTCTAAACAGTAACATGTCCCTCACACTGTCCTTCAGGCACTCATCACTGTACACAATAACATATCACCCATCTTGTACCTTAGACACACATCAGTGTATACGGTGACATTTCTATCCTACTGTACCTCAGACACACATTAAAGTACACAATGATAAAACATTCACCCTGTACAATACACACTTCACTGTACACAGTATCATTTCCTTAAACTGTACCAGGGTCACACTTCAATCTACACAGTAAAATATCCCACACCCTGTACCTCAGCCATTTTTCACTCTACACAATAGTATTTTCCTAACCCTGTAACAGAAACACAAATCACTGTGCACAGTAACATTTCCCTAGCCCTGTACCTTACACAAACACATCAGTTTACAAAGAAAATTTCCCTCACTCTATACCTCAGAAACAATTCACTGTAAAAAATAACATTTCCCACACGCCGTACCGCACACACACATCACCGTAGACAGTAACATTTTTCTTCTTTTAACTCACACGCAATTCACTGTAAACTGCAACAACTCAATCACCCTGTCCCTCGTACTTACATCAATGTACATAATAATATTTCCTTTACACTGTACCTCACACACACATCACTGTACACAATAATATTTCCATCCTCTTGTACCTCACACGCACATCACTGTACACAGTAATATGTTTCACCCTGTACCTCGGACACACTTCATAGTCCTCCAAATATTTCTCTCTCTCTTTACCTCAGACACATTGTACACAATAAAATTTTCCTCACTCTGTACTTCAGACACACATCAATGTACCCTGTATCTCACAAACAAATCATTGTACAGAATAGCAATTCGGCCACCCTGTACCTCAGACGCAAAAGAATGTACAAAAAAGCATTTTATTCGCCCTCTACGTCACAAACATCATAGTACCCTATAATATTAAATTCACCCTCTACTTCAGATACACATCATTCTACACATTAACTTTTCCATAACTCTGTTCCTCAGGCCACATCGCTGAACACAATAACATTTTCCCTCACTCTGTACATCAGACACACATCATTGAACATAGTAATATTTCCCTCAACTTGTACCTCAGACACTCATAAATGTACACAGTAATAGTTCCTCAACCGGCAAATCAGACACATATCAATGTATACAGTAATAATTCCCTCAACTTGAACCTCATATTCACATCAATTTACAAAATAATGTATGCCTCAAACTGTACCTCAGACACACATCACTCTACACAGTAATATTTCCCTCACCCAGGAACTCGCACACACATAAATGTACACTGTAACATTTCCCTCAACTTATACCTCACACACACATCACTGTACAAAACATCATTTACCTCGACATGCACCTCAGACACACATCACTGTACAAAGTAAAATTTACCTCAACTTGTACATCAGACACACATTACTGTACTTAGCAACATATCTCATACCCGGTACCTCACAAACCCTTCACCGTACACAGTAAAATTTCTCCCACCCCATAACTCACACACAAATCACTGTACACAAAATCATTTTTCTCAACATGAACCTCAGACAAACCTTACTTTACACAATTATTTTACCCTCATCCCGTACATCATAAAAACATTAATTTACACAACATCAGTTCTTTCAAACTGTACCACAGATACATAAAAAGAGTACACAAAATTATCTCCCTCAACCTGTAAATCAGAAACACATTACTCTACTCGGTAACATTTCCGTCCCCGGTAACTTACACACATCATTGTACACGGTAACATTTCCCTCACCTTGTAACGCACATGTACGTATTTGTAAATAATATCATTTCTCTCAACCTGTACCTCTCACACAACATTGTACACATTAAAATATTCCTTCACCCACCACCTCACACACATTATTTTACAAATTAATATATCCCTCTCCCTTTACCTCACACACACATCAGTGTACACAATAACATTTACCTCAACCTGTACTTCACAAACATCACTGTACACAACATTTCTCTCAACCTTTACCTCACACACACATCATTCTACACATTAATATATTCCTTACCCCTCTAACTCACACACATCACTGTACACACTAATATTTCCCTCCCCCTTTATCTCACACATACATCAATCTACATAATAATAATAATAATTAATTCAACCTGTACTTCGCGAACACATCAATTTACGCAGTAAAACTTCCCTCAACCTGTATTTCAGACACACTTCACTGTACACAATAACATTTCCCTCACACTCTCCCACACAAACACGTCACTGTACACATTAACATTTCCCTCAACCTGTACCTGACACACACATAACTCTACCCAGTAACAATTCTCTCACACTTTACCTCACACACACATCAATGTACATAATAAAATTTAAGTAAAAATTTTCCTCACAAAAACCTCAAACAACACAGTAACGTTACCCTCAACTTGTACCTCACAGAAACACCATTCTACGCAGTAACATTTCACGCACCCCGTACCTCACACGCACATCAATATACTCAATAACATTTCTCTCAAACTGTACTTCAAACTCACACCAATGTACTCTCTAATATATCCTAAAAACTGTACCTCACACAAACATTACTGTAAACAATGGCTTTTCCTCACCACGAACCACAGAAACACTATTTCGTACACAATACTTTTACCGTCTCACTGTACCTCAGACACACATTCCTGTACAAAATATTATTTCCCTCATCCTGTAACTCAATGGCACATCAATTTACAAAGTAATATTTCCGTTACCCTGCACTTCAGATACACATCACTGTACACAATATCGTTTCCTTCACCATGTACCTCAGACAAACATGAAGGTACACAATAATATTTCTCACAGACTGTACCTCAGACACACATCACTGTACACAATAATATTTCCCTCACGTTGTACATCAGAGAGATATCAATGTACAAAATAATATTTCCCCCATCCTGAACCTCACACACACATCACTGTACACAATAATATTTCTCTCACCCTCTACCTCAGACACACGTCACTGTACACATCATCATTTCCCTCAAACCGTACCTCAGACACACATCACGGTTTCGGTAACTTTTCCCTCACATTTTACCTCAGAAACACATCATTTTGCACAGTAAGTTTTCTCTCATTCTGTACCCCAGACACACATCACTGTACACAGTAACATTTCCCTCACTATGCACCACAGACACACATCAATTTACACGGCAATATATCCCTCACCCTGTACCTCAGAAAAACTTCTCTATACACAGTAAAATTTCTCTCATCCTGTACTTCAGACACACATCACTGTACAGAGTAACACTTCCCTCATCCTGTACCACAGACTCACTTCAATGTACACAGCAACATTTCCCTCACCCTGTATCTCAGACACACATCACTGTACAGAGTAACATTTCCCTCACACTTTACCTCAGACACACATCATTGTACAGAGTAACTTTCCCTCACCCTTTACCACAGACGCACATCTCAGTACAGATGAACATATCCCTCGCCCTGTACCTCAAACTCATATCACTCTACACAGCATCATTTCCCTCATCCTGTACTTCAGGCGCACATCGCTGTACAGAGTATTATTTTCCTTCTCCTGTACCTCACACGCACGTCACTGTAAACATTAACATTTCCCTCGCCCTTTACCACAGACACATATCACAGCACACATTATCATTTCCCTCTCCCTGTACTTCAGACACACAGCACCGTACACATAATTATTTCCCTCACCATGTATATCAGACACACTTTTTCTACACAATAATATTTCCCTCATCCTCTACCACAGGCGCACTTCACTGCACAAAGTAATATTTCCCTCACCCTGTACCTCAAACACATATCACTCTATACAGTAACATTTACCTACGACTGAACCGAACACACACATCGTTGTACAGGTAATATTTCCCTCCCCCTTTACCTCACACGCACATCAATTTACACAGTATCATTTCCCTCAGCCCTTACCTCAGACACACATCATTGTACGCAATAATATTTTCCTCACCCTGTACCTCAGACACACTTCACTGTACACAACATTTCCCTCCCCATGTTCCTCCAAGCACATCACTGTATATAGTAATATTTCGTTCACCCTGTACCTCAGACACACATCAGTTTACACAGTAAAATTTCCCCTACCCTCTACCTCAGAAACACATCACTGTTCACCTTAATATTTCCCTCACCCTCTACGTCAGACACACATCTCTGTACACAGTAACATTTCTGTAACTCTGTACCTCTGGTACACATCACTGTACACAGTAACTTTTCCCTCGCATTGTTCCTCAGGTACACATCACTGTACACAGTAACATTTCCCTCACCCTTTACCACAGACACACATCACTGTACATAATTCATTTTATTCCCCGGGCTTATAATCATCGTTTTTATTCCCTAAGTTATATGAGACTTGTTTCGCTAACATTTCACAAATTCCCCTGTCTGAAATATTTTCTAATTCATTATGGATCTGCCACTTACGACGTTGAGATTTGCTTCAAATATATGGTGTTCCTATATCATAACATTCGGTCAGCTGGATCAACATATTAAACGAACGGACACATTGACAGACAGTGCGGCGTTATAAGCAGCATATCGTCTGGCTTTATGGAAATAATATTCTATACAATGAAGACTTTAACATCGCCATGCTCTTTGTGTGTCCTTGTGTGTCTCTCTGTAGCAGTTAAATTTCTGAACCTTGTGACTAATCGTTACAAATCCGTTGAGAATATGTTGATGCAATTGGAGGCAAGAGGACGGCTTAAATTCCAATTCTATATAATCAGTAATAACAAAGAAGAGAACATGTGAAATTTTGAGGTGTGAGCTTTATTGCTCACTGTGTATACCCTGCGTGCTACTGGATCGTGAATGAATGTAAAAATTTATTTAGTATGTATTGTTATATAATGTGAAATAACAAGACTGCGGCATTGCGTATGGTTGTTTGATATTTGTGTTAAGAAAATAACGGATGGTTAGGAAGAAGCGTGTGAATTCCAAAGGGAGGTAAGTTATGTAGATGTCTACATATTATATATAAATTTTGTTCCTAAATATATACATGAGATTTTGAGAATAAATTCTTTACAGACGACAAGATTCATCCTCTCACAAACTGTAGTGATATCACTGATAATTTAATAAATTAAACATAACACCACCTCCACCGACTTCTCCGTCGTTAAATGATGATTATGATGAAGATAACACTAATAATAATAATAATAATTATGAGTAAATAACCAAATTGTAGAAAAACTACATTATATAATACGTCTATTATTATTATAATCCCCTACACGATTCAAGCAACTCTGAGCTCATCATCACAGAGTTGCTTGAAACATGTAGAGGATTATAATAATAAACGTATTATATAGCGTAATTGTGCATCAAGTTGGTCATTTCCCCACAGTAATGCCAGATGCACTATCAGTAAAATTAAATTTCACTAATAATAATAATGCGTCTGCTCTGTTTCAGGGAACATATGGGGATGAATAGAATTTAATCTACTCACAAAACTTCCGGTCAAACAATTAATTATATTCTGTAAATTTCAAAATAAATTTCTACACCAAACTGGTTAGTAATTCTTGTCGTAACACGGTTTAATCTGTTATATTACACAGTGGTAATGGTAATACTTGTTACCAGTCATGCTCTGGTTGAGCATGGAGCATGAAACACTGATTCTAATTATTATTCTTTCTTCTTGCACAAATGAAATTTGGAATAGATCAAAGTACTGAATAATATTGTTCATCATTCATTGTTCTTGTAGACGTTGTACAATGATACAATGGTAAGATAACTATTGAAATGCCTAAATAAAGCGTAGAACCTGTTCACTTGGAGACAACAAATAAAACTCTTGTGTTTGAAAGATATATCTTAAGCAATTGACCTGTATGAAAGTGTTAACCAAAATGTGCACACAAAGCAAAAACTGTTAGGCGGTTGGAGCTGTGTTAATTCGCGTGTGATGCCCGCGGTTGCTGGTCATTGTCTGCAGTTTGCCTGGTGGCTACAAACGGCACGCTAATCCCCCCAACCTTAGTTTGAAACAAAGACCCAAGCCAGTATAAACCAGAAAAAATTCCGTCGCGTGATCTGGAAGCATCTAAATCACATGACAATGACAAAATCACCAAAGCACTAAACGTAACGCAGGCTGGTGAGTTGCTTTAAATGACGCAATCGTATGTAAGAATATGAATCTAACAAAATTCACAATATCATAATTCTGTCTCTAGCGTAACATACTGCGAACTAGTAATTATTAAATTCACAAATTCGTTCCTAGTGTAAAAAAGTTATGCAACATTACAAACTTAGAAATAGGCTTGTTTCCCCCATCTTTGCCACTTGCTTCTCCTTATTTAACTCAGTTCCCATTATGTTTGTTCCCAAACCGATGATGAAGATTTCAATTCTTATGTCTATCCGTGCGCCTGATTTACAGATACTTCTACAAGGACTGTTTTCATATCTTTTCCATTTGAGGTAAAGACATATTAATTCTGGTTGTAAACGGAGAATCATTATATTTTTACGAAAAATGAAGAAAGAGTAGAGTCTATAGCAAATATTTACTTTACAAATGAACCAAACTGTGTTCTTCATGGTTTCATGAAGCTGTGTAGAGAGAGATATGAAATGTGGCTAAAAGTTGGTTATATGAACCTGTGTATAGACAGACAACTGAACTGGGGTGACAGTAGGTTACATGAAGCTGTGTGTAGACAGAGACTGAATTGTGGGTGACAGTTGGTTACATGAAGCTCTGTGTAGACAGAGACCAGATCTGTTGGTGACAGCTGGTTACATGAAGCTGTGTGTAGACAGAGAATTGAACTGTGGGTGACAGTTGGGTACATGAAGCTGTGTGTAGAAAGAGACTGAATAGAGGATGAGAGATGGATATATGAAGCGGTGTGTAAAAAGAGACCTGAACTGTGGGTGACAGTTGGTTACATGAAGCTGTGTGTAGAGAAAGACCTGAACTGTCGGTGACAGTTGGTTACATGAAGCCGTGTTTAGACAGAGACCTGAAATGTGGGTGACAGTTGGTTACATGAAGATGTGTGCAGACAGAGACCTGAACTGAGGGTGACAGTTGGTTACATGAAGAAGGTGTGTAGACAGAGACATGAATTGTGGGTGACAGTTGGTTACATGAAGCTGCGCGTAAACTGAGACGGAATTGTGGGTAACAGTTGGTTACAAGAAGCTGTGTGTATACAGAGAACTGAACTGTGGGTGACAGTTGATTACATGAAGCTGTGTGTAGACAGAGACCTGAAATGTGGGTGACAGTTGGTTACATGAAGCTTCGTGTAAATTGAGACGGAATTGTGGGTGACAGTTGGTTACAAGAAGCTGTGTGTATACAGGGACCTGAAATGTGGGTGACAGTTGATTACATGAAGCTGTGTGTAGACAGAGACATGAATTGTGGGTGACATTTGGTTACATAAAGCTGTGTGTAGACAGATACTTGAACTGTGTGTGACTGTTGGTTACATGAAGCTGTGCGTAGACAGGGAACCGAACTGTGGGTGAGAGTTGGTTACATGAAGCTGTGTGTAGACAGATACCTGAACTGTGGGTAACAGTTGGTTACATGAAGCAGTGTGTAAACAGAGATCAGAACATTGGGTGACGGTTGGTTACATGAAGTTTTCTGTAGAGAGAGACCTGAAAAGTGGGTAACAGTTGAATACATGAAGCTGTGTGTAGAGAGAAACCTGACTGTGGGTGACAGTTGGATATATGAAGCTGTGTGTAGACGGAGAATGAATTGTGGGTGACAGTTGGTTAAATGCAGCTGTGTATAAACAGAGACTGAATTATAGAAGACAGTTGGTTACATGAAGCTGTGTGTAGACAGAGACTGTTTTGTGGGTGAGATTTAGATACAAGAAGCTGTGTGTAAACAGAGAATGAACTTTGCGTGAGAGTTGGTTACACGAATCTGTGTGGCGACAGAGAACTGTCCTTGGGGTGGCAGTTGGTTACATGAAGTTCTGTGTAGAGATAGGACTGAACTGTGGGTGAGAGTTGGATACATGAAGCTTTTTGTAGAGAGAGACCTGAACTGTGGGTGATAGTTGGTTACATGAAGCTGTGTGTAGGCAGAGACTGAATTGTGGATGAGAGATGGTTATATGAAACAGTGTGTAGATAGAGACCTGAAATGTGGGTGACAGTTGGTTACAGGAAGCTGTGTTTAGAGACAGACCTGAACTGTCGGTAACGGTTACATGAAGCTGTGTCTAGAGAGAAAGCTGAACTGAATGTGAGAGTTGGTTACATGAAGCTGTGTGTAGAGAGAGAACTGAACTGTGGGTGACAGTTGGTTACATGAAGATGCGTGTAAACTGAGACGGAATTGTTGGTAACAGTTGGTTACAAGAAGCTGTGTCTATACAGAGAACTGAACTGTGGGTGACAGTTGATTACATGAAGCTGTGTGTAGACAGAGACCTCAACTGTGGGTAACAGTTGGTTACAAGAAGATGTCTGTATACAGAAACTTGAAATGTGGGGGACAGTTGATTACATGAAGCTGTGTTTAGACAGAGACCTGAACTGTGGGTGACATTTGGTTACATAAAGGTGTGTGTACACAGATACTTGAACTGTGGGTGACAGTGGGTTACATGAAGCTGTGCGTAGACAGAGAACCGAACTGTGGGTGAGAGATGGTTACATGAAGCTGTGTGTAGACAGATACCTGAACTGTGGGGTGACAGTTGGTTACATGAAGCCGTATGTAGAAAGAGATCAGAGAATTGGGTGCCGGTTGGTTACATGAAGTTGTGAGTAGAGAGAGACCTGAAATGTGGGTAACAAGTGATTACATGAAGCTGTGTGTAGAGAGAAACCTGACTGTGGTTGACAGTTGGTTATAAGAAGCTGTGTGTAGACAGAGAATGAATTGTAGGTGACAGTTGGTTAAATGCAGCTGTGTGTCTTCAGATACTGAATTATAGATGACAGTTGGTTACATGAAGCTGTGTGTAGACAGACTGTTTTGTGGGTGAGAGTTGGATATAAGAAGCTGTGTGTAAACAGAGACTGAATTTTGAATGAGGGTTGTTTACATGAATCTGTGTGGCGACAGAGATTATCCTGGGGTGGCAGTTGGTTACATGAAGCTCTGTGTAGAGATAGGACTGAACTGTGTGTGAGAGTTGGTTGCAATAAGCTTTTTGTAGAGAGAGACCTGAACTGTGGGTGATAGTTGGTTACATGAAGCTGTGTAGAAAAAGAACTGAACTGTGGGTGACTGTTGGTTATAAAGCTGTATATAGACAGATACTTGAACTGTGGGTGACAGTTGGTTACATGAAGCTGTGTGTAGAATGAGACTTGAACTGTGTGTGATAGCTGGTTACTTGAAGCTCTTTTAGACAGAATTCTGAATTGTGGGTGAGAGTTGGTTATATTATGCTATGTGTAATCAGAGACTGGATTTGGGTGACAGTTGGTTACATGAAGCTGTTTGTAGACGGAGACCTGAACAGTGGGTGACAGTTGGTTACATGAAGCTGTTTTTATAGAGAGACCAGAAATGTGGGAGACAGTTGGTTACATGAAACTGTGTGTAGAGAGAGACCTGATATGTGGGTGCCAGTTGGTTACAGGAAGCTGTATGTAGAGAGAGACCTGAACTGTGAGTGACAGTTGGTTATATGAAGCTGTGTTTAGACGGAGAACTGAATTGTGGTTAAGTGTTGGATACATGAAGCTGTGTTTAGAGAGAGACCTGAACTGTGGGTTAGAGTTGGTTAAATGTAACTGTGTTTATAGAGAGACCAGATAGGTGTGTAAAAGTTGATTACATGAAGCTGTGTGTAGAGCAAAACCTGGCTGTGGGTGACAGTTGGTTATATGAAACTGTGTGTAGTCGGAGACTGAATTGTGGGTGACAGTTGGTTAAATGCAGCTGTGTGTAAACAGAGACTGAATTATAGATGACAGTTGGTTA
>Ga0123357_10003151_pt1 | contig 18763 bp, 10 predicted proteins | sample TergutEmb28metaG_FD_89873 | JGI IMG/M metagenome (GOLD analysis project Ga0123357, IMG submission 89873) | Embiratermes neotenicus P4 segment gut microbial communities from Petit-Saut dam, French Guiana - Emb289 P4 | ecosystem: Host-associated > Arthropoda: Insects > Digestive system > Gut ...
GTGGCCCGAAACATGTTGAGCAACCTATAAAGGAGAAATAAACATAATACCAAAAGTGACATCTAGTTGGTCTCTTTATCCACATTGAACTACGATGCACGGTCAACCATACATCAAAGTTTATGGATTTCTTAGAAACCGTAGCCAGTTTTGAGTTTTCATTTTCATATCCGTGCTAAGTGTCTCGAAATTAATAAGAAATGGCTGCTGTTACCTCAGAAGCATAAAGTCAGTAAAAATTTGTTGTCCAGAAGAATTAAACATTAATAATTACTGATGTTTAATTCTTCTCAGTGTATATGAAATATACATGTAATTGATTATATGCTGATAGCAGTGTGTTATGAACATAACTGCAATGTACTACTAAAAACATCAAAAGTAAAGAAACAATTCAATATCAAACCACATGTTAACCAAATAAGTAAGGACTGTAATCGTTACACGCCTGATCGAGAAGTAGCAGGAGTCAAGGCTAGTGAGGCCATGCTATGTACAGTATGACGGACAATCTCATTTTTGGCATGCCAGCTGTGGCTTACCCAAGGCTATCTGTGAGGCATTCACCATTATTTGGGGAATATGAAACCACCAGAGGGGCCTGATTAAAGAAATTCTTGCTTCCAGGCTTCAAACCCAGGACTCTGAAGTTTCTATGGCCTGGCCAAGTACAGCTTCTCCTCCTCTTCCTCCTCCAGGAGATAAAAAGAGATAGAAATGGAGAAAGACAAGAAAGAGACGGAAACAGACGGACAGCAACTATTATTGTCTCTAGGCACGCATTGCGCTGTAGTATTGTAGACAGCTAATGTGAACATGTTGCGCTGTAGTATTGTAGATAGCTAATGTGAACATGTTGCGCTGTAGTATTGTAGATAGCTAATGTGAACATGTTGCGCTGTAGTATTGTAGATAGCTAATGTGAACATGTTGCGCTGTAGTATTGTAGACAGCTAATGTTAATATGGAGTCAGCGGATTCATCTGAAGTGTTTGTACATATCTACCAGACTACACGGCGTCACATCCCCACAGACTGTGATCTTAATTGTTAACACAATGAGAAACAAATGTGACAGGGAAGGTATGATACATTGGAGAGAAGAAACTGGAGCTAAAAATAAGAATGATCCATTACCGCCTCCTGTCCCATTACCTCAGTTTAAATGACATTTTGGAAACCTATAAGTATGTTGGGGGCACGCGGTGGCGCAGTTGGTTGAGGCACTGCGCTACAATCCGGAAGGGCGCGAGTTCGATTCCCGTTGATGTCACTGGAATTTTTCATTGACAGAATCCTTCCGGCCGCATTATGACCCTGGGGTCGACTCAGCCTCTAACAGAAATGAGTACCAGGAATATTTCCTGGGGGGTAAAGGCGGCCGGTGCGTAGGGATGACAAACCTTACCACCTTCATGTGCCGACTATCTTGAAATCTGGGAGCTTCGACCTCCTGGAACATTCAGGGCCTGCCCAGGCCTGTAATGGGATTGCTTTATCTCTACGTTCACAAGAATGTTTATACTGGTTTCGAAGTTAAATACTCCCACAGCAGCAAAATTATCTTGGCTACAAACAGCACGAGAAGGATATGGCTTGCAGATTGTGAACATTCATAAGATTTTTAACACTGTTCTAAATATTTGTCTAAGAATTTACTTTTCTAGTTTTCCTTTAACTCAGGTAAAGAGTAAAATGAACCAAAATTCATGGATTGCACCAGGAATAATAACTTCCTGGAAATATAAAAGAGAACTAAATAATGAAATGCGGAATAATAATAATGCTACTCTTGTTTCTTATTATAGAGACTGCTCTAAAATACTGCCTACAGTTATGAGAAAGACAAAAGGAATGGAACATGACAAATTAATTCTAAACTCCCACAATAAAGTTAAAACCACGTGGGGCATTACAAATAAACAATCTGAAAGAAATAAAGAAAGAAGTGAAATACAAGCTCTAAAAGTTGAAGGCAAAATCAAAAGGAGTACGATTAGTCTCAGCTAAACAAGAAATAAATCAAATAAATGACAAAGGAAGAGAAAAAAAAATTAACCACAAATAAACTTGAAAATAATAAAAACAAGACAAATTATATCTACAAACCAAAACAACAAAAGAAGAAATAAAGAAAGAAGTGAAATACAAGCTCGAAAAGTTGAAGGCAAAAAAATCACTGATCAACAAATTATTGCTGAAACTTTTAAGTAGTATTTTGTTGCTATTGCAGAAAATGTTGATAGACAAAGTACAAATAATCTTATTAATGTTGATAACGATAATATGGATAGTCATACCCATTGCATGGAACAAGCTTTTACTAAGCCTTACCCAAATATGGAATGTAAATGCACAACAACAAAAGAAATTGAACAAATTATAAAATCCATTAAAAAAAACTCATAAGGGTATGATGAGATATCCACAAAGATCCTAAAAATAAGCTGCCCTTTCATAAGTTCTCCAATAAATTACATTTGTAATAAAATGTTTTTTGGGGGAGTGTTATTCCCTGATAGATTAAAATATGCAATGATAAAACCACTACATAAAAATGATGATAGATGTGAAGTGTCTAACTATAGACCTGTATCACCCTTAACATCATTTTCAAAAATATTAGAAACAGCAATGCAGAGAAGGATTTTAAAACATGTCACCAAATGTAACATATTAAGCACTGAACAATATGGTTTGACAGTAGGATTGAAGACTGATATTGCAAATTATAAACTAAAAACTGAGATTTTAAATGCTATAAACAATAAACTACAAGTAGGAGGGATATTTTGTGATTTAGAGAAAGCTCTTGATCGTTTTAATCATGATACTCTGTTATCTAAATTGAAATTCTATTGGATTAAGTGACAAGGATCTTCAACTGTATCAATCTTATCTGGGTAATGGATATTGTAAACAGCAATATATCAGAACAATGAGAATAGTAACGAACTTCATGTTTGTACCGTTATTCAATGACATTAAAACACTTTATTATATAACAGATGCACAAATATATATTTTGTGCATCTGTTGGATAATAAAGTTTGAAACTGGGCTAAAGTGAGACATGGAGTCCCACAAGGTTCTATTTTGAGACCTCTACTTTTTCTTTTATATATAAATGACTTACCCAAGATTATAAATTAAACATCAGCACCTATAATTTTTGCTGATGATACTAGTATCTTACTTACTCATTCTAACTCAATAGATTTTAACAAAAACATTCACATAGTTTTTATAACTTTAAATAAATGGCTAAGAGCAAACCAATTATCTTTAAACTTGAACAAAACAAATTATGTACACTTTACAACTAAGAGAAATAAGTCAGTTAATTTAAAAGTAGGCTTCAACAATAATTTTATCACCAACAGCTCCTACACAAACTTCCTGGGGGTGACAATGAATAATACTTTGTTTTGGAATAATCATATTGACTTAAGTATGAACAAGTTAAGTAAGGCTTGTTATATAATTATAAATGCCAAAACATGCATGTCTGTTTTGTCATTAAAAGTGATTTATTATACTTTTTTTCACTTGGTTATGAGCTATGGAATTATATTGTGGGGAAACTCATCGCATAGCTCCATAATTTTTATAATAAAAAAAAAGGTAATTAGAATTATCGAAGGATGTGGGAACAGAGTTTCTTGTAGAAACTTATTTAAGAAATTACAAATTTTGCCTTTGACATCACAATATATGTCATCTTTATTAATGTTTGTGGTTCAAAACAAAAATCTTTTCCTAACAAACAATGAAAATCACAATTTAGACACTAGACAAAGAAACAATTTATTCCTTCCTCAAGCAAACTTAACCATCTATCAAAAAGAAGCTTATTATTTGGGGGAAAAAAAAAAATTTAATAACTTACCTTCAGAGATTAAGAATGTTGCTGGTAACCAAAAAAAAAAAAATTTTACACACTCATTTTACACACGTGAAGAGTAACTTAGTCAATCGTGAATTAAGAACTGTATCAAAAGATTTTATTATAGTGGTATGTTGATTTAAGATTCTATGTGCATTATGTAAGTACTCTTGAATTGTTTTGTCTAGGTACATTATGCAAGTATTTCATTGATTGTATATTCTGAACTGATCACATTTCCTTGTATAAACTTGATTTGTCTTACGTATCATTATCACAAATCACTATCATGTGTATCTTATTGTTGAGACTCATTTTATACTATGCCTGTTGTTATTTAATGACAAGTTCTATATCCACTCTGGTGGATCTCGGGAATACTAATTAACCAATTAACCTTTTGGCGCCGAACGTAAACTAAAGTGGACGAGCAGTGGGCCCTTTAAATAGCCGAACGGCCACTAAATTCTGGCGTCAAAAGGTTACATAATTAAATGATTCACATTTATCAGTAAATCTAGCATTCTATTCTATACAGCCCCACCTACTGACAGCATCACACAAAATAATCCACAATAAAGGGAATACGGTAAAACTTCGTCCCTGTACACACAATAAAAGTATAGCAGGAGTAGAAGTATAGCTCTACTCTTTTTTAATCTCAGCACTATGGTCAGCCTCGTGCCCTGGTGCCTATGCTTTAGATGAGTAAAGTCTCAAGAACAACAGCATTTCCTTGGTTGCCAGCCCACAGCCTAGTCAGTATAATGACTATATTATCCTGACTCACAAAAGGAATACAGCAAAATTACAGACTGAGACAGCTCACTCAGTAGAGTGACCCGCTACCAGCTGGATGACATGCATTCAATTCCCAGCGGAGGCAACACATTTTTATCTGCACCACTATGTCAAGATAACCTCTGTGAGACCCATCCAGCCTCCTATTCAAAAGAAGGTAAAGTTAGCAGGGGCATGATTATACCCACTCACATCCATATATTAAAGGCTAGGAATGCATGGAGCTATACCTTCACTCCCTCACACATCTTCAAGGCATGGTTCTTAAATAAGTGCAGGGAAAACTTAAACTTCACAACACAGTATACTAGGATTACTCTCAGCAAAATTATGAACTGGAAGCTAAACAGCAAGTGTTTAATCCCTTGAACAGAGGTTGGAATATTTTACTTGATATCCAATATGCTGAGCAGGCTATTACAACAAACTAAACTGCCTCAGGTAAGAAGACCAGCATTCTCTTTCAAACAATCACAATTAATAACATGAAGTTTTATCTCCATGACCACTATATGCCTATACTGCCCTTTCAGGTATTCATTAACTTTGCATTTTATATTTACTATCTAATAATGAGACCTAACTTGCTGCCTGAACCCAACCTGTCTTGTGGGATGTGACACCATGCAGTCTGGTACCAATGTCTCACTGAAACATACTGCCTTTACCATCAGGGCTTCTTCTATCCTGAAAATGGAAGCAGCACATGCCTCTGAAACCAAACTACATGGAGTCACATCCCAGAAGACAGTAATATTCATGGTCACCACTGTGAGAACTTTGAATCTCATATCTGTCAAGGTCTCAGCTATACCACACTTTTTACTACCATTGCAGTTGTAGGGTGACTAACTGTAATCCTTGCATAGAGCAATCAAGGTCATGCCATATCAAACACAACATAAACATACCTGACAATTATCCGATAGTATACAAATCTTGATGCAACACAATGTATAAGTGCAGAAACAGGGCTGAACACAGTAAACATTTCTGACATGTGGTTCTGACTTAGAAGGCATGGCTCACAGTTTCTTAATTAGAAGATTTCAAGCTCTCATGGTAAACAAATGCAATTAAGCCTTCTCAGGTAATCAGATGCATCAAGGTGGTTACAATCCACCATCAGAGACTGATCTAGTCCCTGATGGTGGATGCAGTGAAAGTTATCCCATCTGCACACGGCTGACTACTCGAGAAGATTTCCTTGCAGCTCTTAAATTTTAACTTTGGTCCTTGCAGACAAATTCCAAGTTTAATTTGTAACAGACCTAACCACAACAAACTTCAGAATTTTCCTCTCAAAATTATTATAAGACTTACTCCTACCCAAAACCACAATAATGTCTGGAATATGGTACAGTATTCCTGGTGGTCCAAACCTCAGTGTTTTATAACCCCAGACAGTCCAGCTAAATTTGGACAGAAAATAATCCTGTCTTCCACCAAGACATCTGGTCTTAACAGAATGGCCCACCTGGGGGAAGCATGAGGCAATCCGTACTCTCCGACACATGGCACAGGTGAAGCAGGAAGGGGCAGCCACTTTCTGTTTACCTACACTGTTAGGTGCAGTGTTATGTTTCAACGAGTTATACTGCAGCTTTAAGTGATGACTTTCCGTGCATTACCTATCCTGCTATGTTTTGCTGTCAGTGGTCCGGATTTCTGGGTTATACACAATACCCTTCCAACCCTAGTCTGCATGACAGGGATTACTGTACCAGAGGTCAGTTACTCCGATATCTAACCAAAGATCATCTGGACATATAGGGGATATGGCACAGCCCTTGGCACTAGACAGACATTCACAGTTAGCTTCACACTCCTACCACTTTATCACCCAGAAAAAGTCTTCATATTCTCGCAGAGAGGGGCCTCTGTGGCTCCCAGAGGCATTCTGAAGGTGGCAATATGCGTTAAATCCTACTGCCACTACCAGAAATAAAATTCTCTCAAAGGTAACCTGAAAATGGGGCCACCAAGTTCCTCCAAAATGTTGGTACCATGAACTGCACTACATGACAGCATACCCCAGCTGACAGTAATATGAGACCCACTTTAAATAAAGTCCATAACCAAAGGTCTACAAACTTTCCAAACATCTAGGCGTCACCTCAGAATTCTAAGTACCAGAAAGGTCACATAAAGCAGTTCCATACTGAGGAACCACAATTTTGCAGTGACCTCTGAAACTCGTTACAATCGGGCACTTTCTGGGGTGCATGTAAACTGATACAAATTTTCAATTTATGGGAAAAACTACAAAAATTTTGCTGAAAATAATGGACACCACCACAAAAATTGTGTCATCCAAGCAGGCAGACACCCAGGATTGGTGCACCCCTGTCCTAGATGACAGTAAAATTATGCTTGCATTAAATAAAGTTCATAACATCTTTGTATCTGATCTTCTAATTTAAAACATTCCACCATACACAAATATAATTACGCAACTGCTGCTTCAGAATGGGTCCAGTGGTGTTTCTTTATAATATCAATAAAAGAGTAAGCAATAAAGAGATATAATGCTTATGTCATACAACCAAATCAGTTGTAATTTAAAAAAAAAAAAACGTTTTCCTGCTACAGTATGCCTACCTCAGTTACCAAAATGGACTGTATATTTCAAACAGCATACATGCACATATGTATCAATGATTGAATGTTTTGGTTCTTGGTGATCTTGCAAGAAAAGGAGGATTTAGTCAAAATACATTTGGCGAATTTCTGAAGTAAAGACCTGTAGGTGTCACACATCCAACTAAGTACACTAGGGCTTAACAAATCTCAAGCATGAGGTCACCATTCACCAAGTTGTCAGAAACCCACTGTGTTCAAGTAATTATTATTAGTTGAATGTCCACTTTTAGGTTTCTAAAAATCCCACCTCAACAATGGCTGTGCCAGGAAACTGTTTATCTCTGACAGCACACAAATTCAGCACTGATATTTAATGGTTACCTTTGATTGTAGGTATGGGAAACTGTTAATGGCCATTTCATTTGCAATGGCATTCACTTTGGTCTCATATGTGTGCTGAACAGATAGTGCAAACCAATCCACGCAGACTGCCTACATACCCTGGTGACCATGGCATGGCTCAGTTAGTCAGCAGCCGCACAATGGAGGCCAGAGTATGATCACAGCCCAATCCATATGAGGTTTGTAGTTAACAAGGTGGCACTGGAGCAAGCTTTTCTCCAAACACTTCAGTTCTCCCCAGTCACTAACTCTCCATCAGTGTTCCATAAACTTCATTCACTGATCACTGATGCAATTTAATCTTTGCAAATGAGTTTTCAAATATATAACACATAACACTTAACTTAATGCACCCTGACAGCAAAAATTCACGTCTCATACTCCAAAGGAAATTTGCCACTCCATGCTGTCACTGAAAAGGAAACTGCAATTCATGGACCAATGTCTTAACTAAACTCTTCAAAGTGTTCAAATAACATAATGTTCGAGGAATGAGTGTGTGTACTGTTCTCCTAGTCTTACAGGCACACAGCGCAGGACACATCAGGATAAGAGGATAACTAAGTACATGCACAATACACTGCTCCTGGACATTACACAGACATCATTTATGTCTGATTTTGTTCACCTACAGTGGAGAGAAGCGGACTGATGCTTTCAGGATACAGTGAGTACAGAGCTCCTCCCACCCTACCTATCCAACTCCACTTCTGGTGCCATGCCCATGATACTGTTAAACTAAACAGCCACAAAGGCATATGGGGGAATCAAGGCATTCTTAAATCTTGGGACCACATGGGAGTGAATGTTCAACTTCATTCCCTACCTGCTTTACCTCTGGGAAAAAGAACCCTAGATTACCCATTTAACAGGAGGGTAGGATGGATTCAGAGTCAGTATGGATACATCAGAGAAGAGATTAATCTCGTGTCCATAAGGAATGAACCACAGTTCTTTGGACACCCAGCCCATAGCCTTGTCATTACACTAACTATACACTATCCCGGCTCTTGAATGTGTATATACACAGCATAAGTCATATTTTCATATCGTTGTTTGAATCATATTCATGGGAAAATAAAACAAACAGGAAGTCTGTGGTTTATACATCCACGACCAAAATTCCGTCTACGCGATTGTTAAGGTACAAAAAATCTCGTGACTTCAAAATCCCCCTCTCCACCGAGATCAGGCCCTAGCCATTCAATTTCGCATGGTTAAAACCATTCGTGCATCACATAACTAATTCATTAGCTTCATATATTTCTTGCAGCAAAGCAATTATACAACTTTATCAACCATGCAATTTCCACGCTGTTACCTCTAACCTGCTCCGTCTTGTTTGTCATGGGACTCTTCCGGATTCCTTAGATATGCACATGACATGCTTCGTCAAATATCAGTAGTTCACTGATGTTACTAAACATCATACTGAAGAATTGTCAACAGGCGTATGCAGTTAGTTCATTCGTTTTTCGGTTATTACTAATTTAAATCAATTCACCCCAAAACACAAACCACTAACAAACAATACAGCCAAATGCAGCACTTAATACCGACTGGTAATCACACGAGCAATTACTCACTCAATGCAGTTCAAAACGCCTCGGACAAATTTTGATAGTAAGATGCCACCCTCAGCAGTATACTTTGCACATATCTTAAACTTAACTTCTTTACAGTCAAGGGTAAATGTGACTGTTCAATTACATACATTTGCGCATTTACAAACAAAAAAATGGCCTTCACAATGCAAACGTCAACAGATAACGTTGGTATATTCATTAACCTTGTACACGACTACAACACTCGTGATAAGCTGCAGGAAAGCTGCAAAAAAAAAATACTTTCCGCGCAATGTTTTAGTTGCTACTAACGACGCGACTTAAGAATGTGCTTGCACATTTTTCACTTCAAAACTCTACACCATTTCCCACAACATCGCCATGATCGCTTTGATTATCTTTGAAGTCGTCTCAGTGCATTTAGAGATACCGTTTGACCTAGGTTGGCCATGGTAAATTAAACTCGTAAAAAGGCGCACCATACCACAAACCCACGCCCCCAACAAATACCATGTGCCACAAAACGTGAATCAGCATTTATTTAGTGACACAGCGTAAATAACGTGGTAATGGCCATCGAACTGGAAAGCATGTGACAGAAAATAGCCGCAGCCTAATATGAGGTACTAAACCAGCACTTGGCTGTTGGGACGGAAAATACACGTGAACTTTGCTGGATAATGATAGCTGTTGCTCTGATAGAAATTTGAACTCTGGTCCTACTCAACACCAAGCATAACTGTTCATCACTCATCCTTGGGTTGGTGCGACTTCATAACGATCCAAATGTGACAAGTTGTCCCAGTGTACGCCATGGTGACATATGGGGGGAATAAAGGTATAGATCCACACATTCTTAACCTTGACATATGAATGTCAGGTCGACTACACACACCGCGAAAAGGGCTATTGATACCCACTAAATAGTAGGTTGGTTGTGCCCAGAACCGGTCTCCAAGCCTTAAGTGTTATAAAAAAAGAAAAAGCACATTAAATTTTCATCTGTACATGCACCAAAATTGCTCAAAATTGACCCTTTGTAATTGCTTGCCATAAAGATGTAACTTACTTACAGTTTGTTTAAGTACGTCTTTGCAGTAGATCAGTTTATGTGACATCTCACTACACATAAATGTAAAAACTAGTAAATCAGGTCTTTTAAAACAAAAATTCACAAGTGGCAAGGTCTCAGAAAGAGTAACCTTAGACCTCAAGCTCAGTCACAACAATCCAGTTCACATCACAATCAGTTTACCTAGAATTCGTTTTTACTAAATTCCCTCATTCCACTCTTATTTCCTTGTCTTTGTGTGTAGGCATGTCTTTCTTCATTTATTCCTGTAACATTATATACCCAACTAAGAATGAGAAATCACACTTAGCTCTCAAGCTACACACACAAGAGAAACATATGTACCCTTTGACAAGTAAGGTTAGGGTACCTCAAGTTATATAAGTTCATATATGCATATTCAGCTGATCCAGGTGGCCATGCGGTCTAAGGCATAGGTCTGCAGCCACTCACTTGTTGGGATTATGGGTTTGAATCCCAATGGAGGCATGGTTGATTCTCTCTTGTGGATGTTGTGTGTTATCAGGTAGAGGTCTCAGCAGTGGGCTAATCCCTCATCCAGAGGATTCCTACCAAGTGTGTACATGTGATCAAATGCAACGCCAATCCTCTACACCTACAATGAATAAGTAGAAAGGGGGCGAGACAAAAAAGAAAGAAAGATGTCCATACTCCCTCTGGCATTTCAGTTTTCTAAATTAGCTCCAAAAATAACTCTATGTGGAAAAGATTAAAGAATTCTGTAAACACATGGACACAGTAAATAAACATGAACAAAACAAGCAGGCACTGAAGTTTTGTACCATTTATTGTAGTTTTGTTATATCACAGTACAATATGGACACTCAGGCATTTGAAGGCCACTCATACTAATTCCAGTGCAAATTAGCATTACTTTTTGCACTGTACTGAAATGCTGTAGTATCACAGTGCTATCACTACATACAATGCTTTCTGATGTGTCTTTTAGATATATTTTAACAACTTTTTGCACACTCTTTAAGCTGTTATGGAAATGCAGCAAATATTACATTGCACATTCTAGTTTACCTTCAAGTATATACTTCTGATGTTCCTTAATTTATGAAAACTAGCAGGAATGACAGTGGTTACTAGCAACTACTGCATCTATACAAAATTAGATCCCTGGGTAAATGTTGTGGTGTTCTTACTGGCTGATATTATCATTCACATACTGGATCAGTGCTAAAAATCCCACCCAAGAGTTAAGACTTTTGTTATATCATCCTAATTTCAACCTGGCTCCAAAGATATCTTTTAAATTCAGGACACTAAAGCAACAAAATTCACAAAATTTTTCCTTAGATATTTATATTATATCACACTGAACATTCCTATCTAAGAAAAAATTTTGTGCATTTTGTTAGATTATTAGTGTCTGGAATTAGTTAATGAAAATGCAAAGAATGAACATAAAGTATATATTTTAATAGTAACTCTGAATAGTACATGATTTTCTTCCTCAAAAAGAAGTACTGTATCCAACGAGGTACACATACATACATTAAATGCATGTAACAAATACTGTAACATCTTGCAACAACGGAAGGGATAAGGCAATTAGAACACATGAATGCCTGTTCAATATGAAATGCCCAGTCCAAATGACATAAAAATCCGTCAGCACATCAATAACAACAACAACAACAACAACAACTTACAAATATACAAGGACGTCCTCAAAGACAACCAGCCAAGTCAATGTGGAATGAACTTACGTTCTGGATACAGTCTCTGCCTCCATCATCAGTCACATCACTCATAATCAGAGAGAGTCTTTGAAACAATGAACATTTGTTCCCTGGCTCAAAAATACTACTGCATTCAGTCATCATAAAAGCTTCCAATCATCTGAGCATATAACTGTTATATTTGTTGCTGTGCAATATACCCACTCAAAACAATATGCATTAACAGACCAGCTGAGATACTTGTCCCAGAACAAACAACACGTTGGTAATGTGCAGGCAAGAAATAAAATCTAAGTCTACAGAAGTGGAAATTCCTCGGTTCAAGGTCTGGGCCGTATGGTGATAGGCAATGTGTTCCCAGCAGTCTGCAAGAAGCTGTTACCAACATAGTTTTGGGACGCACATTATATTTTCCTTCTTCAATTCCTGTACCATAAGGCATCAGTGAAAGGGGAAAAAAAAACTCCTCAAACTGACATCATGAAAGCCAAGATGTGTCAGCAGGTGCAAACCCTGACCCACAGTTTTTTCATTGTTGGAATCAACCCATTTGTATGTCACTAGAACAAATAGTTCAGTCAATCTGCTGATTATGTGGATAACTACAGCATCTGTTAATATTCCTTGTTCTGTTAAACATCTATATTTAAAGAACAACAGGAATTCTCAGTTGTTACTGAAAACCCTTTGTACTGAATCTGCACTCTTGTATTTCACAAAGACAACAATAGAAATATCAGCCTTAAATCAGAAGTATCTAAAGCAAGAAGTAATCTTACAGTATTACAACTCAGAACAAAAGGAAGATGTCCCTGCACAAACTAAAAGGAGTAATACATTCATTCTTCATACAATAAGCAGTTGAACAGCAGATTCATAAGTTGTGGGACAAGAACAACTAAATTCAGTAGATTCACCACTCTTCAGCTATTATTTGTTAATTTGCTGATAATTATGGAATAAAAATCTACCACCCTAACATACTACTATTTATTCTTAAAACAAAAAACATTCCAAACTGCATAGTTGGATATAAATATTAGTACCAAACAAAGTCTGCACGAGCTATGGGAAAATAGAATACAAATATCAAACAACTTTTACCCTTTACAGCAATTTGTGAAGCATTTCTTCTGTGCTGAAAGATGGTGCACTGTACATTATGTTATTTAATACTACACAGTGTATAGAAACCTTATGGGGGAGAGAGAGGGAGAGGGGGACTGTTTTACTTCAGAGTTAGCATTAACTTTGCTTTATACTAGGTTTATGGGTAAACAGACATTAGGACCCACATCTGTAGCTGCAAATAACATGTTCATTGTCACGAATGGGAAAACTCTGTAACAGTCTTTTCAACAGATATGTTCAACACTGAAATTCAGAAATAAAAGCATGTAACCTACTTCCAACATACTGAACATGTTCAATTACACACTGCAGATGATAATCTACCCAGATATTTGGACAGGCATAATAAGCAGTGACTACACTTAACATAACAGAATGCCACAACTCTCATCACCAATAGTATTATAGGTACAATCTGATATCAGCAATGATGAACATTCAAATGTCACTGAAGTGTTCCTTGTTATTATATACTAACTGTATCTTATGTTTATTGGACGGTGCATCATCTTGATAGTTGAATAAAAAGAGACCAACTTGGTGTCACTTGCTTTATTATTTAATGCTCAACATGTTTCGGATGTATTAACATCCGAAACATGTTGAGCATTAAATAATAAAGCAAGTGACATCAAGTTGGTCTCTCTTTATTCATACTAACTGTAACATGATTAGTCAAGGTTGAGGGTTTTGTGTCATCAGAATAGGTCACAATTAACTTCTAGTTAATGGTACTACTACTACTACTTCCCAAGCAGTAAATTCTTCACTAACTATCACTGACTTAATAAACAAAAACTATTAAATCAACATAACAATGTAAACAAACATACCAGTACATAAAGGCAACAGTCATCTCTTTTGGTAACTACTTTAAAATCAAAAAGTAAAACTAAGCACTTAAAACACAAAATCAAATACAAAAGTTGCATCTACAGTAATGAATACACTTAGCCTAAGTAAATATTCTGTAGTAACTCTAAGTTAGAGTCTCTGGACCTTCCTAGTCTCGGGTCAGCTGCCGTGGACAATGGAATTCACTTCTTGATGTCCAAGTCCCAACAAAATTTATACCCAACAAAATGGTGATGACCAGTTGCAGAAAGGACAAATAACTTGTACTTAACAACAAACTGTACAGGACTCAGTAATTCCAAAGTTACTTAATCTTTAATGGACAGATGGAAATATCAAGCACCTCTCATGCTGGCTGGAGTTTTCCGTGCTTAACACGTACAATTAAATTTCCAAAATATGCTGTTCTACAACTAAATTGTACAAACTAGAGTTTTAATGTTAGAAGTTCCAATCATCGCAATAAACAGGTGTGTAACAAATAACATCCACTTTCATGAGTTTCCTACAGTGCGTTACCAAGTAAAACACACAGCACACTAGGCCATTCACCAGTACACTTTAGAGACCAGCACATGGTCATGTAGGATGACAAAGGTTAATGACGAAGTGAAAAGCTGCAGAGATTATATGTAAACATCATCATAAACAATTAATAGGTAAGGACTCACATGAAGGTAGTAATATTCTATATCAAAATACTATCCTGACACTGTTTTGAAAATGCGGTATTAACCACATCATGAAATTTTAACTTTTTCAAAAGCACGGGATGAAGAAGACAAGTAAAAAAACCTACAGTGTATCCACCTGTGTTATGTGGCAAGAACAGTGCGTTTTCTCGATACGTTTATTAGTTTATATCAGTGCTGAACTTTTACGTTACTTGCAGAAAGGTTTTTTGATATTTAATGTGGAACTATTTCACTTGTATCTTCATCCCTCAGCTCCTTCATTCCTGTCCACTATCTCGTGCAGTTGTGTTATGTTACACAGTGATTTAATTACAGCTTAACCCTTCAGACATAAAATGCTTTAAGTACACTGAAATCACATATTTTCACAGATATGGTATGAGGACACATAACACACACTGTCAATCATAAACTGTCTCCTAATGCATAAAAATAATCTTTCTCCAAGGTAAGACTTACAGCACACACAAAATTCAGGCATATATTAAAAACTTGAATGTTCTCATGAAAGAAAGAAAGAGTTTCAGATAAAATGCTGGAAAATCAAGTATGGATTCAAAGTAGTAAGACTGATTAATCACCATAAAATACTGGTATTCATGGAAGTAAATGAAATTAAAGTAGTTTCTAGTTTGTAGTAGTACTGAAACAAAAAAAAAATCTTGAATAATGTTCTTTACATCTGGATAATTATATCCTTGGTTTCACTGTCCAAACAGGAAGAGATTACTGGCTTCTCTTAAATTTTATGTTGTGATGCATATGACATAATGTTTCGATATATATAATGTTGTACATTCTATTTGCAATGCCTCCTTGTGGTGTTTGAGAAAAAAATTTCTATACAAGTACAACTTTCAAGAATTAATGCTATTTAGTTTTTGTACTTAACAGCTTGTGCTTCAATATTTTAATCACAAATCTAATCAAAATGTCACAATCAACGGTACATTACAAGATAAAAGTTCCTTTGGGGTGCTGTTTCATGTAGTTTCCAAGATGTGTATCAGAACCTGCTACCTCCACCTTCAAGGCAGAAAAATGGAACACAAAGACAGCAAGTTCCTTCTACACACAGGTAGAATAAATATTGCCCAAACTGTGTGGCATCATACCCCAGAAGAATTAATCTTGAATACTGTCACTGATTATATTCTGAATTTTTAACCTCCATAAACAGTTTTGTACTGATAACACATTCCATCAGTCTCCACGTTAACCAAACACAAAGAACACTCAACTAAAGTTATTTCAATTTTAAATTACATGTTAACCATCGGAGTAAAATTAAATTTGTTACTTCTTTCCTTGTATAAAGCATGTCCAGTTAATGAGCAGATTAAAACCACACATATACAAAAGTGAGTTCCAAAGATGTGACAGCATGTCAGTGATCCTGACATAATGTGTATGGAAATGACATGTAAATAACCATGATGTAACTGTTAGAACTTCATTGGCCATGCACTGCACTACTGTAGTACCATATGCACACAGTCCAGCTGGATGAACAGTGAAAATTTCTGTAGATCTTGTAAGAACAGCATGTGTTCAAAAGTGGTCACTCTCCTCATTGCACTACAAATTTAAAATCCCTTATTCCCATTTGATAAGGGTTAACAAAATAACAGTATTATAACAACACAATTCCACAAGCTCGGTGAATTTTCTTTTTTACTGAGAGACATATATATCTGCATTATGTGAACAGGCATATTTTCTCATTTCATGTGTGATCTCATCTGACGTGCACAATTCATTTCACACTAAAAATGAATTCATGTAACAACCAGTCAAATATAAACACATGACAATTTATGTCACATATTATATAACATTATTTTTCACTGACATTATTATCCTTCTAGCCGCATTATGGCCCTGGGGTTCACTCAGCCGCTAACAGAAATGAGTACCAGGAATATTTTCTGGGGGTGGAGGCAGCCAGTGCGTGAGGCTGACATCACCACCTTCATGTGCCAACGGTCTAGGAATTCTGGCTGCCTTAACCTCCCGGAGCCATAAAGGCCTGTACAGGCTTGTATAGGTATAGCTATTCTATAACACTGTACCAGCTGAACTGTTTCATAAGACAAACAGCAGGTTGCACTCTCTGCAGCAGCACAGGGAATGAAGAAACTACCACCAAATTATGACTTTCATAACTAACAGATCTTACACAACATTACAAAATAATGCAGAATCCCTCCCCAAAACAGAAACAAAGACAGTTAGCAAGAGGAAGAATACATTTAGGAAGAAAACTACAAAGGGAAGAAGACTGTGTATTGTAGTACCTGCAAAACGCAGTGGTGAATGCTCCAGCCTGGCTAGTATCTAGTGGACAGCCACCAGACCAATAAAACAGAGGCAATGTTCTCCCTTCTCCACTCACTAACAGCTCTGTATTCTGCATGGGATCAGTTCCATGCATGATTCATCTTATATGCCACAAATTTTTATTTGTGTATGCACCAGAACAAGAAAGGAGGTGGATTCACTGCTCAACCCATATCCAAAACTATCCTTTCCCACATGCAACACCATGAAAAGAGAGATAAGATATGAACCCTAGACTAGCATTCACCTCTGGCAATATGTCAATTCTAATACTGGTAAGGATGATGCATGACCACATAAGTAGAACACTATTGATAAATTTGTCCTTGTGATTACATAAGAACCACACCGTGAAGGCACATGGGGGAGCCGAGGCTCTTACTTATGCAGCTATGTGCTCTGCTGCTACATGCCTGCTCACTAAGTGGCAGGGTGAGTCCTACAGCCAGTGTGAACAATACTCAGGACAGAAAAATCTATTGCCCATGCCAAGAACTGAACATAAATGTTCATGATTCCAATGCCTAAATTTAGCATTGTAAATGCTGATATAACACAACTAATAATCCGTTACTGGAAAATATTGTGTGATGCGTCAGATGTGATACATAATGACGACAGATTAGATATTAAGTCTTCCACCCTTGGGGTACAAAACTGTAAGACCGATATTCAGTGTGGTTATCAAAGATAAGACATTTTATCTGCTCGAGCTCAAAACCCAAACATTTACCTGAAGGAATAAGCATACTCGTGTAAGTACTATGTCAGTGGAATGTGAGAATATGATTAAGTAGTGTGAGCTTTCACTTCCAGCTAACAATTTCTAATTAGATTTTCCAGACACAATGTTCTTCAGCTCCATGGCCAGTTTGTAGCCTAATTCAGGTCTTCTATCACGACCCTCAACCATTGCCTTCACCTACAAAAGTGATAATAAAATGTGCATTAGAAATAACACAGAAGATCTACCTTCCAAGATGTACTTGGTATGTAGGCGCTTTAGGTTATTCTTATAGTTGATTATATTTAAAGCCAGTGGAACTGATGATGCAGTCAAGAGGTACCTATGCTTTGGTTGGTACTGCAGCATCATACTTTGCCATTAAAAAGTAGGCAACTATGACTGGGACGTCACGGTATATTTACAGGGCTATTATATATACAAACAGATAAACTAAGGGTTATCCGTGCAAGTAACAGGTACTGACACCATGGATTAGCTGTGAATATTATGTTAACCCCATCATATGATGGGGGTCTTTCCTAGTAACTAATTATAATCCTGATAATGGACTTCATAAGAAGGACAAGTACAGACAACTTAAAATGATATTACGATGGACAGTTGGGAAAGGAGGTAAGACTAAGCAATTAAGTTGGATGTCTCAAGCCAGACATAATAGAAAAGAATATTTTTGAACACAAATAATGCAAAAAGTCAATATAAAATTTTACAATAAGAAATTTAATAAACAAAATTCCAAAATATTTGCAGACCAGTTACTGTACTCACAACCTAGCATACAAATTACAAGATGAAATTTAATTGTAACTTCATTCCTGAGTACCCTACCCATTACTTTCAATTTCTCAACAGCACTGTGAAGACTCATATGAGCAAAAAAAAAAAAAAAAAAAAAAAAAAAAAAAAAAAAAAAAAAAGTAAATACTTTTTTAACATACAAAAAAAAAACACCAAAAATAAAAAACAATTTAGA